>OGEK01000239.1_pt1 | contig 63959 bp, 70 predicted proteins | sample 1570641 | NCBI WGS metagenome assembly OGEK01 (sample SAMEA2582136, study PRJEB24529) | metagenome | biome: Human gut stool | place: China | collected 2011
AATAGTGTTTCGTTGTATGAGTCAGAAAGAAGATAAGAAGAAATATTTATAAGAATAAAGGGTGACAACATGAGCACTTTTTGAAAGCGTTTTTTACAAATCGCTTTCAAAAATGTGGAGTGTCACCCTTTATTCTTATAAATATTTCTTCTCTTGTTCTTTCTGACTCATACATGCAACACTATCAACAAATCACAATTTTATCTTGGTGTTAATTCTACATACATATCTTTGTACTGTCTTGCACTTGTCTCCCATGATACATCTTTATTCATATCACGGATCACCATATCATCCCAGCTTGCTCTATTTTCAAAGTAGCATGTCTTTGCTCTATTGATCGTATCATACAGAAGTCCGCTTTCATATCGATCAAATGTAAAGCCGTTACCTGTATTATCAAACATGTTATATGGCCAAACAGTATCTCTAAGTCCTCCTGTCTCTCTGACAATTGGAATCGCACCATATCTCATAGCAATCAATTGTGTTAGTCCGCATGGCTCGAATCTTGATGGAACTAAAAGTGCATCACATCCAGAATAGATATTGTGGGCAACATTTTCATCGTAAGCAATATAGGCACAAAAACTTCCTTTATATTGATTCTCGTAAGAACGGAAAGCTTCTTCATACCAGGAATCACCTGTACCAAGAACAACTACCTGTGTATTTCCATCCATAACGCCTGGAATTACGTCATTGACCAGATCAAGTCCTTTTTGGTTCGTAAGACGAGAAATCAATCCGATCACCATCTTGTGTTCGTCGACCTCTAATCCTAAAGATTCCTGTAGTGCTTTCTTATTCTTCTTTTTATTTTCGATTGCTGTCTTTGCATCATAATTTGCTTTTAACAACTTGTCTGTAGATGGATTCCAGATGTTGATATCAATACCATTTACAATTCCTCTGATCTTATTCTGGTGATATCTTAAGTGCTCTGCAAGTCCTTCTCCATATTCTTCTGTCTGAATCTCTCCAGCGTATGTGTTACTTACCGTTGTAAGTCTATTACAATAAGTGATTCCACCTTTTAACATATTCGCATCCAGCCAGTTCTGAGTCAGGCAGTCTTTGTTGAATACATAATCCGGAAGTCCTGACCAGTATTGGATCATTTTTCTGTCGTAGATACCTTGGAATTTTAGGTTATGTATCGTAAGTACTGCACTTGCACGTCCTACATTTGTATCTGCAAAACATGTTCTTAGATAAAGTGGTACCAACGCTGCCTGCCAGTCGTGGCAGTGTACTACATCAGGAACCCAGTCCAGATAATTCAGTGCCGCCAATGCTGCCTTGGAAAAGTAACAGAACTTTGGAATATCATCAATCAGATTTGTATACGGATTACCCCAAGAGAAAAATTCCTCATTGTCGATAAAATCATAAATTACACCATCTTCCTGATACTCCATAATACCTACATAGTATTGTCTTCCATCAGAACAAAGATCCATATAGAAAGAGCCTTTGTATTCCATCTTTTCTTGGTATTCCCAAGGAATGCATTTATACCTTGGAAGGATTACTTTCACATCTACATTTAATTTAGCAAGACTCTTTGGAAGTGCAGACATTACATCTCCAAGACCTCCTGTTTTCACAAATGGATAGCATTCTGAGCCAATAAAAACGACACTTCTTCTTGGTCCAAGATCAGGCTGTTCAATAACCTGATTTTCTTCTACTGGCGTTTCTATTTTGATTTCTTCTTTTGGTTCTGGTTGTGCAACTTCCTCTTTTATTATTGCAGGTTCTGCTGTTGGAATAACAGTCTCTTCTGTATCTGTACTTTTCACTGTTGAAACAGTTGCTTTTTTTGCCCTGCTTTTTGCATTATTTCTTGTCTTACTTTTTGTTCTTGTTTTTCTGCTCATATTTGCCTCCAATCTGCAACATACATCATGCGGTCTGCAATGAATTTTTATGATATTCTTATTATACCATAAATATTTTCAAATAACAAATGCCCAAAACATCGTATTTAAGCCATTTGTTGAATGTTTTAATACTTCTAAACTGCCTCTAAAATGCTATATTTAGTAACAAATTAGTAACATAGAAATATTATTTTTCTTTACCCTGTGATGATGCCATCGGCAATCGCTTATTTTACCCTGTTTGAGTACAATGCCTTGCACGTCTTCTTACCGCAATAACTACCTACAGTGCTCCACCCTAACTGTTTCCAATATCTCTTCAACTGCGCAGTTGTCATTTTACCCCAGATCCCATCTACTTCAATGTTAGTTCCGGGTGTTAGTTTGTTCAATTTCTTCTGCATCCATTTAATCGCGTTTTTACCAGATGTCTTTTTAACAGTCGTGTATCGTTCTTGATCATACGAAGGTCTTGCAAATCCGCGGATTACACTTTTATTTCTCGTTCTTCTCATTACAGCTCCGCCATTATCGTTACTAGATAGAGATGTATTACCCTCGATCGTTGTGTATGTACCGTTATCATTTACTTTTTCTACTATTCCGATGTGCGATGCTCTTCCTTTTCCAAAGTCCATCAAACATAAATCACCAGGTTTACCTGATGAATGCCACTGATCATGCTTTTTGTAGTAGTTTTCTACATCAGGACAATACGCTGTCTTTCCTCCGCCAAGGAAGAGTTCTGAGGCATTAGCTAATCTAAAAATATCCCACACAAATGTGCAGCACCAAGGGTAACTTGCTCCCTTTACTTCTCTTCCATAGTAGTCTGTATTGAATTTAACCTTATTAGATCCTGCAGGGTTCTCTTTTGTGCCAAGATAGCTTGTTGCCTTTTTTATAATATCACTTGCTTTTGCCATTATTTTTCCTCCCTATTTTCTTGATCTTCTTGCAAAATATCCGCCTGATGTTCTACCTGTGATCGAATATTTTTTACGAGCGGTTTTAAAAAACCAGGAATATTTACGCCTATATCCTGAATGTTTTCTAAATTTGATATGATCTCATTGCATGTAATCCATACTTCTACAATGCTTGCAACTGGAAACGAGAACGGAATTTTTATTCCTAAATTTGCTAGTGAATATTCCAATAGCACATCTAATATTGCTCCAACAATTACAAGCAACCACATGCCCACCTTTTTAAATATTCCTCTCATTGATCTGTAGGAATTAATGTCTTGCTCTCTGAATTTACTTGCAATCAATCCTGTAATGTAATCTGTTACATTGCTTGCTACCATCAGCACCGTAGGAATTGCAAGTACTCCTAATATTGATGTAAGAAAGGATCCAATTCCTATTACTATTGCTTTTAAATAATTTGCCTGTTCCATATTTTTCTTCATGACCTCACTTTCCTTTCTTTTGTCAGAAAATTATTATTTTGCACACAAAAATAAGACCTCTTAGGGTCTTGCTCGAATTTTTATAAAATTTTTCATTTTTGCTTTACCTTTTCTCTTTTTAGATTGTTATCATAGTATCAATGGAAAATTATTCTCCCACTTCTGCATCCTGGATCTCATAAAACTTATTTGTGAACTCTGCAATATCTTTTCTGATCTGCACTTTATTTGCTTTATAGAGATCCCGATCCTGGATTGTCTGGTTTACATTATCGTTACCAGCTCCATCACTTGTTACGTTTGCAGATAAATAAACCACCTGTTTATCTACATCCCCATCCTTTACTGTAATTGTTCCTGTAAGTGTTGTACTTTTTCTTGTTTCTAGCATAGTTATGCTCCTTTCTTATAAATAAAAGACACTAGCAGTTAAGCTAATGCCTTAGTTAATTGTTCTATTTTCTTTTCCATTTTTGCAATTTTGAATTGTAGATCATTGATGATTGCTTCGTGTATGTCAATTTTGCCGGCTTGGTATAGTAGATCTTTTCTTGTTTTTTGGATCATGTGAGTATTTAATGCGATAAATTCCGTATATGAGACACCGTATTCTGTTTCAATATCAACGTCAATATCCTTACCAAAACGCTTTTCAATATCTTCCTGCACGAGAGGTCTATGTGTTACTACAGCGAATTTATCAGAATCATATCCTTCTGATTCTAAAATATCCTCTGTTTTATGTGCTCCAAATCCAAAATGAGTTTTCTTACCATCGTAATCTCCGATGTAATTGAACCCTATAGGATTCAAATTCATATAGAAATCTTCGTATTGATCAAGTGTTGTGAAGTTTTCTTTAAGATTTTCATCTGAAGTAGAAATTCCATGTGCTGCCCAGATAGACGAACCATAAAGTCGCAATTGTTGACTATCATCTCCTACACAGACGCCACCCCACGATGTTCCGCGTGCTATTTGATATCCATGTGCCCAATAAAACGATTCACTATCTGAAGCAATAACTACAGCACCTGATGTATGTACTTCGCTTGCATATAACCAGGAACCTGCGTGGATGTCAGCATCTACCCATAAATTTCCAGTGATACTTAATAGATTTGAACTATTTGCAATAATCCTAGAAGTGTAATCAGCATATGAATTATTATAATGAAAGTCAATATATGGTGTATCACCATAAAGCTCTATTCCCTGATCTCCAGTTTTTATACGACTATTTGCAAAGTCAAAATCAAAACCGTCCAAACCAATATGAGCAGATGTATTAACGTCTTGAATTGTGAGAAAATCTTTTCCAATTTTCATATAGACATCTTCTTGATTCCTATGTACTATTATATGTTCTATGTTTAATGTTCCATCATACTCAACTCTAAATGGTGCATATTTGGCTTCGTCATTGCCTGCCCAAAAAGCATAATCACTACCGAATCCAGAACACGTAGAACCAGAACCAGTTTTCAGATATGTATCAGTAATCTCATACTTACCGATTGTTCCTCTCGTAGCACCGATTTTTCCACTAATATCAGCATTAGAAGATACTAATTTACCATCATATCCAACCCTAAACGGGGCTGAATCACTACTCTCTGCACCTGCCCAAAACGCTTGATTGCCCCCGATACCAGTACACGTAGAACCACTTCCAGTAACGAGCCATTGGTCGGTAATTTTATACTTACCGATTGTTCCGCCTTTTGCTGTGATATTTCCACTAGCATCCCACTTCAAATACTTACTATCAAAAGTACCATCAGCTAAATTAAGAAATGAACCTGTCGAATTAGCTACATAATTTCTTGATTTAATAGCATCTGTTGCGATTTTATCAGCTGTAATAGATCCAGTGTAAATTTTACCGCCATCAATCCAAGTAGAATTAGTTGTCCAATTTGATACAAGATTTGCTTGCGGTAAGTAGTCTTCTGGTGCTGGTGTCCAATCGGTTGCCTTGTTGCCTTTTTCAACTTTAAAAGCCTTATATTGAATAGAACCACTTACAATATAATCTGTTCTAAGAGCACAGTTCCAATAAGTATTTATATACATAGCTGAACTCATCGTAAAACTATATAAGAACTCAAATTCTCCACTACCAGATATCGACTTATGTTCAGAAGATCCAAACTCTCCATTATCCCATGCTGTAATATTCCCAGAACCCTGTATCCAAATTCTTGCCGTTTGTCCAGACGCAGGAACTATATCAGTGTATTTGATATATAAATGCACTGTTACAACATCGCCAATAGCAATACCCTTACACGTTACTTGTCCTAAATCAAAACAAGTATTTTCTACTCCACTAAATGAAGTAAAAGCTGTAGAATATGAATTAGATGTATTTAACGCTAAATTCCTTCCACCAACTTCAAAACTATTTAATATTCCATTTTTAGCGTCCGTACTTAATCCATTAAAAGTTACTAACCCATTCATATTAATAGCAGATGCTACCAACGTAGCGGTCCGATCAGTTAACTCAAAATCAGTTGAATTTGTACCAGATTTAACCAACCAATTGAATTTATCAGCAGTTTGACTAGCTATTGTTTCTACAGCTGTAATTTGCTGATCTACATCTTCTGGTGCTTCAGTGTAATCGGTTGCTTTGCTACCATATTCAATTTTTACTTTTTTAAAATGTATTGAACCATTACTAACTAGTTGTAATGAAACACTCGTATATGCTACAGCGTTACTACTACCATAAGTTTTTTTAAGATCTCCCTCTGAAAAAGGAACTTGTACCCTGATCCATTTCCCATCAGATAAAGGTGCACTTAATTTACATTGTGTCCCGGATAATATATCTTGAGATTCGTACCAACCAATGCGACCACCTCCGCTATTATACGTTTGCAATGCACAAATACATCCACGATCCAATTCAGAAACCTTATCGCACATGAAATCAAACGATACAATAATTCCTCTATGCATTTCTTCAACTGGTATAAAAGCATGTGGGATAATTCTATTCCACTCTAAACCAGCCCCGCTCCTGCTTATTGATACAATCGTAAAGCCATCATCATCGATACTTTTTCTGTAATTACCATTTATATACCAGTAATCATCACCCGATGTGAAATCCTTACTACGTAATACTAAATTTCTTCCGCCAATTTCTAAATTAGCAAGATTCGTTTCTGTACTAGACACCCTTGTAGTTAAACCTGTCAGACTTGTTTCGACTTTCGTAACTCTTTCCTGTGTTCCTGCTAAATTGGATTTCACTTCCGATACTGTCTGAGTGGTTCCTGCTAAATTGGATTCAATCGTATTAGCTTTCGTTGTGACAGCTGCGATCGAGTCATTTTGATTGTTTAGAATTGTTGTGTGTTCGCCGATCGTAGTTTTCATACTGTCCACGGTAGCTACAGTAGTGTTATATCGACTTAACAAAGCATCATAGTTTCCTTTGATTGTTGTATCTTCGGAAATCAGACTTGATATCTGTCCCTGCATCGTACTGATACTTGTTGTGTAAGATGTTGTGATCTCTGTGATATTGTCGATCTGAGATTGTGTATCCTCTGGTGCTGGAGTCCAATCTGTGGCTTTGTTTCCTTTTTCAATCTTATATCTTCGCGTTTTACATTCTATTGCGGTAACTCTTATGTACTTTGTATTACTTTTCAGTTCTATAATAATACTGCTTTTTTGTCTTGGATTATAACCAACAGTATTTATACAGTTTTTATCAGCATCATACTCACAATATCTTCCTGAATTATTTGTGTTTGTAAAATCTTCATATAGAGTAATTGTTATATATTTATTTCCTGAAACATCTATCCAATCACTAGTTTGATCTCCACCGCCATAACCAATAAAACTTCCTTTACCATCTGTAGACAAATAGCCTTGTGTAATATTTTTTTGAACTAATAAATTCCTGCCACCAACCTCTATATTATCCACAGCACTATCAGCATAGCTCTTAGCACTGCTCAACGCACTGTTTGCCTGTTCTAAGGCATACTTCTGTGCATCGGATAACTTACCATCCGCATACAGCTTAGCACTGCTTAGATTGCCCGCTACTGTCGTCTCCATTTCATTAAATACAACATCTAACGTCTGGTTCTTATCGTTCATAACGATCGTAGATGATTTCAGCTTTGTCGTAGAACCATTCACTTCTTTGATCACACTGTTAATATCCAGTTTCGAACCAGAAATATTTGCATCATCCGCTACAATACTATCTCGAATAATCTTTCTCTGAATCGTTTTCTCCGTAGCTCCAAGTGCATCCCATATCAGATTTCCATTCTTATCCCAGACAGACATGCTGTAATCGTTTGAAGCATCTTTTCCGATCTGGACCCTTACTCGATTCGCATCAGATATTTGGATCGTGTTATCGGTCCATTTTGACTTACCGTCACTACTATGCACGGTCAAGTTTGTCGTATTAATATCCATACCTGTGATCTTATCAAATGCTAGATTCTCAATCATTGCATTCTTGATCATACCGTTTTCAATCGTTGTGTTCTTACTATTTAATGTAAGTGATTGGATATTAGCAGATGTTAAGTTGCCATTTACAAGTGTATTCAGATTGGCGTAATTGCCTTCCAGTACGCTAATCTTTGCTGTTGCAGCGTTTAAATCCGTGATTGTCGCTTTTGTTGCCGTTAGATTTTGAATATTTGCATTAGCCGCTTTTAAGTCATTTGCTGTTGCAGTTTTGAATGTTGCGTAATCGGATTGTAGATCGTCAATCTTCCCAGACTCTGCTTTTAGATTTGTGATCGTCGCATATGTAAGACTTGCATCGGTAACTTTCAAATATCCAAATGTTCCAACTTTTGCTTCTAGTTCGAATGTCTTTACAGTATTTGCTTCTAAGTTCTCTATCTTAGCATTTGCAGCATTTAGATTCGTTGTTGTTGTTTCTTTGAAAGATGCTACATCTGATTTAAGATTTTCAAATTCACCTGTTTTAAATTTCAAAACATCTCCAGACAGATTCTTGATCGTTGCATTTGTCGCTGTCAGATTATCCACAATGAGTTTTTTTACAAACGCTAATTCGTATTCAACTCGTTCTGCCATTTCGGTTATAGGACCTTTTGTATCAGAATCATCTTCCTCGGCAGTATTCCCATAACTTGCAATTGTCTGCATCAATCCACCGTCATAACTTGTTATCAATGATATGATCGGTATTGTGAATTTCGTGCCATCATTTTTTACAGCAGTAACAATATCTCCGATATCAAGTCTCATATCTCCGATAAATCTTAATGCTGCAGGCGTGAATACTAAGCCTTGGACAGTATTGTAAACACCGTCTAATATACTCTGTGTCATAACCGGATTTTGCATACTTATGCCGGTAGCTCCTGATCCAGATGAAAGTGTCTGATCTGAGTTATCACATGTCAGTCTTTTGATACTGAAACTTTCTTCTGTTTCTTGCAGATCGTTATAAAATATATTGCTTGGAATCTCGTAATCAATACCCTGATACCATCGAAACTCGATCATTCCAGTTCTTCCACATATAGCAAATTTGCCGAATAATCCTGCGATAAATCCGATGGTTTCTTTGTATGTATATCCATCAAAAGGATTTACATATGTTGTGATCACTTCGCTTTCCTCGGTTTCTTCGTTGTAATCACCATCCTCAATAATCGCTCTTTGATTGATCTGGATTCCTCGCTGTAATGTAGATGTATCAATCGCCACGCCTGTCATCGTGCTGATTTCAGCCAATATATCTACTGCATCAACTGGATATCCTAATTTGGAATAATATGCCCCATTGCATCTGCTTGCTAATCTGTCATATGCGGTAAACGTAACCTTGTTGCTTTCAATCTTTGGATTCTGGATTGTATATAACCCCATCGGAATATATTCCATCTCTCCATCGACTTCCACGCCGATCTCCAAGCTGACTTCTTTTCCAGACAATGCAATTCCTTTATTCTCGATCGTTGCCTGAACATAGCTCGCCACTGCACTCCCGATCGTTATTTCTTCCGCACCAGACGTTATTGTAAAATTCTTTACAGATTCTACTAATACTTTTTCATTCTCCAGAAGCCTTGTATTAAATTTTCTGTTTGGTCCTGCTATTGCATCACCAAAATATTTACTTGCCTGATACATATAGCATCACCTCCGTCTAGTCTTCGATCATAAACATTAAATCTTCAATATCTGCCACCGATGGAATATCATAACGATCTACAGTCTCGCAGCGTTCTAATTCAGAAAATGAAACTTTCATAATGTCAATTTCTGTATCCACTTCCTGCAGATCTTTTACTTCTTCATTTACAATCTGTTTGCTTTCATCTGTCATTTCATACTGATTTTCATGCACAATTGGCTTATCTTCTTCATCCTTTTCTGCATATCTTTCACAGATCTTCAGGCGATTTTCTTCATATTCTTCTATTGCTTTTCTAAAAGCTTTCATATTCTTAGAAATCGCATAGCCTAATTTTGCTGTATAAGTTTTACTTGACTGTTTTACTAATCCTTCATGGTTTTTAATAATCTCTTTTAATTTCATATCTAACTCCTATTTCTGCACGATCTGAACGCTCGCACTTTTGTAATAATAAATACCATCCCCGATATACCCCAGATGTTCTTTTGTAAGAGTTCCTCGATATACAGTGATGGTATGTGTTGTTCCCATGTCTCTAAATGTGATCGGAAAGAATCCTTTCACAAGATTATTTTTTATCTTCTTAACTTCGGACTCTGTGAGGACTCCCCACTTGATATCCAATGTCTTTTTCTCTGCAATTGCTTCTCCGATCATATCTCCTGATGATGATCGTTCGGTATTGGCACTCCAGATGATCTCATCCGAAGTGCTTAGTTCAACCGGCTCTGGCAATGCAGTGTTTCCACATGTCAGTGTTGCCATCTTATTTCTCCTTAGATCAGGATCGGTCGTTTGCCGGCTCTGATATCTGCGTTGTTGTTGTCATTTACGGTTTTGGTTATTTTCTTGCCATCCAGGTAAACATCTGTATCGATCGATTTAACTGCATTGATCAGTTCCATGAGCAAGCGGATGATTTGATCATCTTTACTACTGCCGCCGGATAACTCTGCTGCCTTTTTAGCCATTGCAATCATTTTGTTTTCAGGTGCTACTACCTCGCCTTGATGTCGGTTGTCTCCGATCATAGCTAGCTGTGGTGTATTTTTCTTTACATACCCACCTTGTGCAAGAGGTTTTATAGGGTTCTTTCCAAAAATCTTCACTTTACTTAAAACCCCATTCAATTTATCGATTATATGAGTATTAACCCAACCTTTTACAGAGTCAACAGCTGTTTTAACTCTAGCCGTTAAAGTAACTGTTTTTGACTTTAATGAGTTCCATCCTTTTCTAATCTTAGCTATTGCAGCACTTGCGCTATTTTTTGCTTTAGCTTTTAATGTCGCTGTTTTATCTTTTACAGACTTAAACGCATTACCAATCTGTGCAATTTTTCCTTTTGTTGAGTCTATTGCGTTACCTATAAAGGTCGCTGTTTTATCTTTTACAGACTCCCAGGCACTCTTTAGTTTGCTAAGAGCTCCGCCGGCTTTCTCTTTTGCTTCTGCAATCAGCTCCGCACCCCTATCTTTAATAGATTCCCAAGCACCCTTTAATTTATCGATTGCACCAGCTGCTTTTTCTTTTGCTTCTGCTATTAACTCGGCACCTTTATCTTTTATGTTTTCCCAAGCACTATGTAACTTGTCTAATGCACCATTTGCTTTTTCTTTTGCTTCAGCAACTAAAGTTGTCGCACGATCTTTGATTGATTCCCATCCTTCTTTCAGATTGGCGATCGCACCATCTGCCTTTTCTTTCGCTTCTGCTACCAACGATGCAGCTTTGTCTTTAACGGATTCCCAACCTTCTTTTAGGGTATTCAGCGCACCTTTAACCTTTTCTTTGGCTTCAGCTTCCAGTTTAGCTTTCTTGTTCTTGATGCCTTCCCAAAGTTTTTTGATTGATTGGATTGGATGAATGTTCTTCTTCGCCCATTTCCATAGATTTTTAAATCCTGTAGCAATTCCAATCAAGAATTTTCCAAACTTGGTTTTCTTAATTTTTCCCCAGTTTTTATAAATCAAAATACCTGCAGCAGCTAAAGCTGTGATCGCTACAATTACTAATCCAATCGGACTTGTAAGAAACGCCATTGCTATTCCAAACGCTTTCGTAACAACTGTGGCAATTGAACATGCTGCGCTCCATGCTTTTGTAGCAATTGTCATTGCTGTCTGTGCTACTTTAGTCGCGATCATGATAGCTTTATTCTTGATCATCTGTGCTGCTTGTTTTACAAATTCTACTGTTGTTTTTGCAATTCCGACAGCTAAATTCTTAACATATGATGTGCCAAACAGAATTGTCTGTTTAATATCGGCTGCTTTTGCTGTTACGGCAAGTTTGATCTTACCTGCAAGAGTAGCAAATGATTTTGCAAATGGAGCAACTGCATCTTTAGCATATAAAGCATTTAAGTATAATGTTTCTGCTTTATCTTTGATCTTCGCTACTGTTGCAAGCTTAACCATTTCAGCGAGTGCTTTGAATGCTTTTCCTGCACCGCCCATCTGACCGATAAGTGACAAAAATTCAATTCCTTTGACTGCTGCATTGAATCCAAGAAACGCTACTGTGATTGCCTGCACCGCACCCTGATGTTTATTGATCCAGTTTGCTAATCCGTTCAATCCCTTAACCAGAAGATCTAAGAATCCGATGATCGCATCTCCGACAAAGTTAGCAAGCGGTTTGAATAAGTGATCCCATGCCCACTGCCATAGCGGCTGCAATGCTTTGCATACTGCTGTCAGTACATTTAATGCTGCAGCTAATAATTCAATCAGTTTTGGAGCAAGTTTCTGCATGGTCCACTTTCCAAGTGGCACCAACATGTTCTTCCAGATCCATTTGAAAGCACCTATTGCAACCTTGCTAAACGCACTAAAAGCTACTCTTAGCTTATCAATTGCTTTTCGTAGATTATCATAGCCTTTCCCAAGTTTTGTAGCTTTTTCATTTTCTCCTGCAGGAAGAGAACCCATATCCACAGTACCGCCAGATGCTCCACTGCCTGCAGAACCTGTTCCGGATCCTTTGTTTCCATTTGATCCAGATGTTCCTTTGGTTTCTGTCAGCTTATTGATCTGATCAAATCCCATTAATCCAGAAATCTTCTTTGCTGTTTTTTTTGCAGTGTCTCCGACTTTTTTTGTTGATTTGTTCAGGCTGTTAGAAGCTCCTGTTGCCTTGTTTAAGCTATCTGATACTTTTCCCGCACTTGCTGCAGTCTTATCAAGACTTGTAGATGCCCCAGTGCTCTTCTTGCCCATGATCATTGCAGTAAATGACTTGAATGCGTTTGCAAGAGTCATCAGCTTTCCAAGAACGGTATTGATCACTTTAACAATCGGTAAAAAGAGATTGATCAATCCTTGTCCGATCGATGCCTTTAAGGAATCAAATTGTAATGACAAAATCCTGATCTGGTTCGCCCACTGATCAGAGGTCCTTGAAAAATCCCCTGTCGCATTCTGTAACTGTTGCTGTACAAATGCATATCTTAAGGCTACTTTCTCCTGTTCCGTCATGGCACTAGTCGTTTTACCGAATCCATTTGCCAGTGCGTATTGATCAAGAGCTGTCTGTGTCATTACGATTCCTAAATCTTTTAACGTCTCCGTTTCTCCGGAGAACACAGATTTCAGTTTCGTGAAAGCTTCATCCTGCGAAATGTTATAGAAAGAAGCAACATCTCCGGCAAGTCCAGTAAGAGCCGTACTCATCTTGTACGATTCTTTTTCAGAAAAGCCAAAGGCATTTGCCATCGCTCCGAATGTTCCGGTAAACTTCTTTGCCATCGTTTCAGAAAGTCCAAATGTACTTGCTGCGTTTTGTGCAAATTCGTTTACCTTTTTGTTCATTGTTGGAAATACTACATCGACAACGTTCTGTACCTCTGTCAAGTCTGATCCTAGCTCAATACAGTCTTTCGCAAAACTTGTTAATCCTTTTACAGCAAAAGCGCCGGCAAGCATCTTTCCTGTCTTCTTTGCTAGGTTCTGTATTCCACCTAACTGTTTATTAAATTGTTGTTGATTAATCACCAGATCTAAGCCAATCTGTCCTGCACTATCTGCTGCCATACTTATCACCTACCTTGTCTTACACAAAGTAGGCTGGCTTAGCTACTACAACGGTGCTTACCTATGCTCTTCCCTTTGCGGATCCATACTATATTTACCTGTTTGCATCGGGGACATTTGATTTCCCCTTTTACATATTCTGCGACCATCAATGTCTGTCCGCATTCCTTACATTTTATCTTTTCAATTTGTTATACCTCCTGCAATATCAATAAATGCCTGCTTCATCGTTTCTAAGAAATCATTTGTTTCTTTTTCTGTCTTTGTCTTAGCGGCTTTTCTTCTCCACTTGTTCCTGATTTCTTTTTGTTCCGGAGTGAACTCTTTGATCACTTCATTATCATCTTCTAATCGGATGGATACGATCCGTCCTAAGGCTGTATCTGGTCCTATTCCACAAAGCAGCGCTTTGAACTCGTGCCATTGCATTTTCTTAAATTCTTTGGAATAGATTCTGATTCCATACTGCTCTGCAAATGAAGATACGATCAGGTCCCAATCTTCAAACAGATCATATCCGGGATCAACTACTCCCCCGATTCTTCTTCACCGTCGGTTCCAGAAATTAATGAAATTGCTTCCTGAACAACTACGGTATAATCATCAAATTTCAGATGAAGCTTTGCTAAGTCTTTCTGTGCTTTATCTGTAAAGATCAGCTTGCAAAGTTTTGAGATCGTCCCTGGAGTCACATCGTCTTCTGCATCTCCTAATTCTCCCATGACTTCAATCATAGTTGTCGCATCTGCATTCACTTCATATTTCTTTCCGTTGATCACTAATGCCGGATTCTCTTCAAATTTCAGCTTATCTGTAATATCTACTACTTTTCCCATCCTATCTTCCTTTCAAAAAAGGAGAGGTTTCCCTCTCCTAAACTCCTGGTGTTACTGTTGGTTTACCGTTGCTCTGTACTTCAAATTCCAGAGGTGCAACTGCTGTAGAATCTCCTGCTCCTACATTTGTCACATTGATAACTGCACTTCCAAATTTGACTACCGTTCCGTCTGGGAACGTCCACTGGAAGTCCCTTTCTACATTTCTACCATTCTTCCATGCAAGACCCGCGACCGCATCATTTCCTGCATCTCCAACATTTCTCTTTGCTGTTACTGTGATTGTCACAGATTTCGCAGTCATTAATCTGCGCACCCACCCTTCTGTGTCGAACGGTGTCCATTCCTCCACACCGTTATCGAATGACACTTCGAATGTTTCACAATCTGCGATGTCCTTCATCGTAGCAGCACCTCCAGATGCCGCGGTATTGATCTGAAACTGGTTCTCATAACAAGGATATACTCCGCTTGCGTTAGTTTCGCTCATTCTTTTACCTTCCTTTCGTAATAAATATCAAACCAAATGACACGTTCGTAGATTCCTTTGTCATCCGTTCCAACATCTACTGGTTCAGGAACCTGCATGGATAAGAAATCTACTTTTGTATCTTTGATCATGAATTGTTTCTGTGTTTCTAATATTTCAAACAGTTCGGCTGCTGCCTGTTCTGTTTCTTTTGAATTGTTGTTCCAGTGGACTAAGACAGATATACTTTTCGTATCATATTTCTTATATCCACCTACTGCGTACCATTTGGGCGCATAGGAACTTCGTTGATATACTCCAATGGATCTGTCTTTTTTGTTGTCTAACTTTCCTGTGTAATAATGATCAGCTTCATATGCTGTTTTCAGCCAGTCTTTCACATCTGCTAACAAAATCATACGCCACTCTCCCTTCTGTACAGTTTTTTAAATGCTTTTTGTGCAAAATCTTCATACAATCCGCCTGGAAGCCAAGGGTTAAACCATTCGCCGCCTGCAAATGGATTTTCATAGGTCTGAAAATTATATTCCGGATGAAAATATAACCTTCTGGCATATGGCGTTGTAGATACAATCCTTGCGCGTCCTGCTTTGCTGTAGGTGTAATCCACAAACGTATTATCGTTTTGCAGATTTCCTGTATCAAACGGCATAACCTGAGCTTGTACCACTTCGGTATGCAAAGCTTCTGCTGTCTTTTCCAGTGCTGTGACTTGTGCTTGTGAAAGCTCCCGAAGTCTCTGTGTATTAATCTTTATAATTGAATTACAACGGATCATCACATCAACTCCAATCTGGTATAATTGACTGTCCCATCGGGATTTCTTGCCTTTTCTCCACTTATGATCGTTCTTTCAACTCCAAAGACTGTTGCGACACCGCAACTGATCACTGGTACATCTGGGGCGATATCTCCACAAAAAAGAGCAGATCCCGTAACCTGTACGATCTTCTGCTCATTTGTCATAACTCTTTTCGCTTTGTCCTGATAATTGCATTTGAAATCCGCATCGATCAGAGTGATCGGCTGCCCTTCCTCTCCAATCTCCTCACTATTAATTCGAATGTGAATATTCGTCTGACACATTGATTTTGGAATTAACTCTGGCCATTTCATCAGATCGCCCCCAATCTCCTGCAGCACAATCCTGTCTGCTCTAACATCGCGTAATTATCAGCTTTCATGATCACTCCATCCTGAACTGTCACATTCCATCCACCGGCATTGATTCCCATTGACACGCCATTGATCGAATAAGAACTTAAGACACTGTTGATCAGAGATTCGTTCTCTACTTCAAAATCTGCCTGTTTGCAGACAACCAGACGAATCACATCTTTTTGAAACTCTGTCAGATTCTCAAATCCTCTTGCTACAATGCGGTTAAATGTAAGTGTGTCAATGTGTCGGCTTGCGATATACAGTCTCTTTTCAAGATCATCCGTTGTGATCACACCGCTGACTTTTTCATAATACTCCTGATCTGCATAAGAGGCGAGTGCCATATGCACCACCTCCTACACTTCGGTATATTCCGTAGTATCTACGTCAACGTAAACGGAATCAACCTTACCGTCTTTTCCATTTGGGAATACAAATACGTCAGATAATGTTCTGTTCTGATACAGATAACCATCACCTTCTGTGTGTGTTCCTGGATCAAAGTAATAGATGGATGAGATCTTAGGAACTGTCTTACATGTCTGTCCGCATGCGATCAGCACATTGATCTTATGTGATCCTGTTACGGATTTGCCTGTGTCTTTCTTCACTGGTGCAAATCCGCCTTCTTCAACTTCCCAGTTAAACTTATCATAGAAGCGTTCATCATCGATAACTTCCATGAGCGTCACACCATCGATGTCAGTTACTCGTGTTTCGATTCCCATACCGCCTTCTGCAATCTGAGTCATCTCAATCTTACGAGTAAATTCTGTAGACAGTTCTAACAGATCCATGATCGCAGATGATACATACATGATCAGTGATCCATTCGCTTTGTATCTGCGAAGTTTTCCTGCTGCAAGGAATCCTTTTAACTTGCTGAATACATTTGCCTTTGTATAATCACTGGAAGCTGTTGAGCTGTGATATCCAGTCACTTTCTGCGCAGCCTGTGCTACTTTAGAGAAGAATAACGCATCTGTTTCTGGAACTACCTGAGTCTGTTCAAAGACTTTGGAAATATTCTGGATAGATGCTGTTGCGTTTGTCTCATCGACATCTGCTTTATCAACAAGGAATGATACATCTCTGTCATGCTCCACTGTAAACGCAGTATCTGTCTGTGCATAAGTTCCTTTATTCCATCCGCCATTTCGACTATGGTTTTTGAATCCAGATACAGACATCTGTGTGAAGTGGAATGTTTTCGCATCCAACCATGTTACATTTGATGTTACAAATGGAGAAGTTAATGTTCCCTGCATTAAGATCTCCAGAAGTTCTGGCTCCCATACCTGTGCATAATTTAATGCCATTCTTTCTTACCTCCTAATTAAATCGGTTCCATCGTTTTGTTGGTACCGATTTCTGCTGTGGTGTATTGCCACCAGTCTCTCCGCCATGCTGCTGACCAACTCCGATCTGACGGAATCCTGTCTGCTGTTCCTGTGGTTTTAACTGTGGCACATCTTCCAATACTTTGTTTAATGCTTCTTTTAATTTTTCGGAATCAATCTTTCCATCCTGTACGACCTGTGACACGTCTGCTAGTTTTAACACGTAAGGCATTGTTTTTAAGTCGATCCCAAGTTCTCCAGATAACTTATAAGCATCACGCTCGATCATGGCTTTCTGTGCCATCTGCTGCGCGTTCTGTGCCTCGTTCTGGATTGCTTCGATGTTTGGTTCGTTTGCAGCTTTCTGCTGCTTAAATGCCTGCATTGCCTGCTCAGCTTCTTCCTGGCTAAGTCCCTGCTGTTTAAAATAGGCTTTTAATGCAGTGTTTTCTTTTGCTGCTAATGTTCCATCTAACATCTGCTGAATCTTATTGTAGTCAATCTGTGGCTGCGATGGATCAGTTGCCGGCGGAGTCTGATTTGCTCCTGGCTGTGGTGCAGGTTCTCCCTGTTCCCCTGTTGGTTCTGATCCTGGTTCCGCAAAAAACTGTAGATTCATGTTTAATTTCTTTTTCATTGTTGCTCCTTTCCATTTTGTGGGTGTCTCCCAATTATCCATTGTCTTCGGTGTCACCGCCCACGCATCTTTTACCCTCTTATCGTGTTTGGAGCATAAAAATAAGACGTCTTAACGGAACGTCTGCTACCGAGATTTATGGATCACCTCTTACTTTCTTGCCTTGGTACTTCTTTTTGGTTTTTCTTCTTCCTCAGTTCCTTCCTGAGCTTCTTGTTCTTCTACTGGTTCAACGATTTCTTCCGCTACACCTGCTGCGATCAGTACCTGACCTCTTTCATCTGTAACGTCGAACTCATCCCCAACATGTTTTTCAAAACCAAGTTCTCTGTCGTGATAATTGTAAGTTACTCTTACTTTCATTGCTGGTCCTCCTTTCCTTAAAAATGGGTATAAAAATACCACCAACCATTTCTGATCAGTGGTATTATCTATATCTTTTACTTCTTATCTTCATATTCTCTCACAATCTTCTTCATATACTCTCTGTATTCTTCTATCCCGTTGAAGCATTCCCAATGATACGGAATCCATTCACCAGTTATTTCATAACATCTCCTTTTTAAATACTGAATTTCTTCATCTTCTTTTAATGCCTGAATCAATTTTTTCATTCAACCAGCTCCTTATATGCCTTGAATATTCCATCTAATATTTTTTCTTTTTCATCCAATTCAAGTACATCTATGCTGCTTAAATTCGCAAATATTTCCATCGCCTGTACTTTAGGATTCGATTTCCAATAACTCTTTTTATGCCCTACTGGAACTATAATCTCACCTTCACTCAATGCGCTGATAATATCTGAAATTGCAAAGCTGTACTCATACTTCCCATTTTCTTGAAACCATTCTTGAACTTCATCTCTTTTATCATATACTTTTTGTCTACATTTTTCAATTTCTTGAAGAAATCTTTCATCTTCCCAACTATTGTATTGTAGAAAATCCATTCTATGTGTTATTTCATGCGAAAATACATAATCCATATCGTACAATTCAATATTAGGTGCTTTAGAATTGTATTTTATAATATCTTCATTAGGCAAATATGCAAAAGGCACTTTAAGTTCTTGGTCTTCTACAAATTCTACTGTATCCACAAAAAATGACATATTAGCCTTGTGTCTTGAATTATCTATGTTATTTTTTATCTTTTCTTTGAATACTTCGAGAGAATCCTTTATATTAAATCCTTCTGCTTCCTTTTGAAACTCTTCTTTCCATTCTCCAAGTTTTATTTCATACTTTTCTTTATTTTCTCTATCTAATGAATAATTTGCCAGTCTTCTAAATTTCTCTTTCTGTCTTTTGGCATATTGTTGCTTCTGATCATCCTTATAATCATCCTCAACTTTTTTAATCTCTTCCTTTGAAAACTTATCGTCTGGTGGTGTACTGATTCCAGGGAAGTATGTTGTGTGACCGTCTTTACAGTTTGGATGATAAAGTCCTGCTGCTATCGCAGAACTCATCAATGGATAACTACCATCCTTACTACTTCCACCGCTCCACACATCGTCGATCAGAATCTTTCCAACAAACGGCAGGCACTTTGGACACGGATTCCCTCTCTTGTTCATAATTACAAGATGGCAACCCCATTCTTTGCGTTTTTCACCCTCTCCGGTAAGATAAGCTCTCTTACTTGCTGTTCGGATTGCCATGCCTGCGTATTCTTCTATTCGATGCATGGATCCATTCTTGTACTGGATGCATTGGATACCTGCAGCAAGAAAATCTTTTGTTGCCATGTCTACAGCTTTTTCATAGGTGCCAACACCACTGTTCGCATATACTTGTGCGTTGAATATCGTCTTTCGGTACTGATCATTTGCACGTCTTAGCATCGCTGTCTCTGCATTCCCCATATCAGATACAGTTGCATCGATCAGTGCATTCATCTTGCGATCATTAATCTTGAAGAATGCTCCATCGATATCTCCTGAACCGCCAGATGCCTGCCCGATCGTTTCGAGGATATGTGATTCCTGGTCAAGGTACCCACGTTTTCGAGATTCGCTAATAATCGCAGGAATACTTGAATTGATTTCTTCAAATTGGCCGTTATATTTTTTAGCATTTCTCTTGCGGTACTCTTCTAAAGCTCTTAACTGTTCTGCCTGCCACATCCCCCATTCGATTCCTTCTTTTGTTTCTTCTGCTCGGTGTCGCTGCATATTACGCATCATCGATGCAATCAGTTCATCTTCTATCCGCTTAAGCGCTTCTTGAATATCGTAATCATTCATCTTTCACCTGTGTTGTAATACACTTTATACCCTTGTCTTTTGAACTCGCGTTTCATCTCTTTGAGTTTTGACATGCTGCTGCACCTGTCCTTTCTCATCTCGATGATTCCGTTTTTCTCAATCGCATAAATACCAAACGGAACGTGATCACTCATCTGTCTTAGGAACTTTTTCGTCTCCTGTCGGCTCATTCTGTACGAGTGGTTCATTATTGTTACTACCATTTGCTTCTCCTATCTGAAAATCTCCTGCTGCCGTATTGACCGCTGGATCTTCTGTTTCCATGATGCCCTGCTCTGCTTTTAGTCGCGCAACCTCTTGTTTCTTCCATTCATCATCTCTGGAATCTCCATACAGCTCGTCCACACAAGCTTCAACACTCATGACTCCCTGTGATCTTCCTTTTCCAACAGTTTCAACCTGAGATTCAAAACTTGGATTGGCATATTCTCCAAACGTTACATCTACCTCGACATCATCATTGCTGTTCTGTCCATTTAGTTCACGGTATGCTTTGATACTTACCTTGATCAGGCTTTGCAAGTCTTCCTGCAATGCGCCTACGATCGCATTTCTGCTATAAAGTGTAGCTTTCTCTTTTTCTCTCTGTGCATCTGCGTTATCCAGTTTCTTTACGTCAATCCCTAACGTTGACGGACTGATCAGACCTTGCAAACATAAATCCAGTGCTGTTATGTATGCTGATAGATAGCTTTCATGTGGAATCTCTGGTTGCTGCAATACAATCTCACTCTTTGCACCTTCGTACATGTTGGAATCTGTTTTGATGTATCGATTATCAAACGGATTCACTGGTAATGTCGCTCCTGTTTCTGGATTTCTTGGAATGAAACATTCTGGAATATACTCTTTACTTCGTCCGGATCGCACTGCATCCATCCATTGACTAAACGCTTCATCGAACGCATCGAACGCATCAATTTTACGATCGAAAATACTCTGCCCTCTGCTATCCCATTTTCCAGATTCAAAGAACATAAGCGGTACAGCGAGCATATATTCGCCACGCTGCTTGACTTCTCCGTCTTTACCTTCCTGGTATGTTGAGAATGCCAAGTTCTGCAAGTTTCTTGTTTCATCCAGTGCATCAAGTGGTACTTCTTTATCATCACAAGTAAGTTTGTATTTGATATATCCATAGCCGTAATACTCATGCAGGATATATTCTCTTCTCTTATGGTCATAAACTGTTTTGAACTCAATCTCTGTGATCCTGCCACGGTTGTTCTTAACCTCAAGTCGTTCTCCAGGATAGTACTCAATGATCGGATACTGTGAAAGACTTGTATCAAATGTGACCTTAAAAGCTCCATCTCCAATATACAGAGTTTCTTTCGTTGCTTTCTCCAGTCGCTTCTTGATCTTGTTTTCTTTTGCAATCTCATCCCAAATATCCTGATCCTGCTTCTTTTTAAAATCAAAATCGTTTAGACTGGCAAGAGTCACACTTGTGAGCATGTCCACGATCAGCGATGGAAGTCCTGTATGAATCTTATTGATCTCCATCCCTGGACTGCACTTCGCCGCCCAGAAACTCTGCCGGCTTGTATTGATAACAAGCTGTCGGTACAGCTGTTCCAGTTCGTTGCTGTCCCCTCTGTACCAGATACGGTTTTTAATTGCATTTGCTTCGTAGTCCAATGTTTCAGTTATGTTGATTCTTGAGGGATTCGCCGGCTGTACATTTAACCAACTGCGAATCCCTCCTTTTACTTTTTCCATGATATTATCCACCCATTTCATCTTTGTCTCCTATTTGCATCTTGTATGGCAGCCATGCGTACTGACTGGCATTGATCGTATGATCGTTTCTGTCCTCTGGTTCATTGTTCTTGTCTTCTTTCCAGCTGTATCGTTCAAGTTCTGAGATATGGTTAACACAATGTTCAAGGACTAAATAGGCATCCTGTTGCAACCATGAGATCTGCAGCATGATCCTGTCTATGATCGTTGTTTTCTTGTATGCCGGAATGAAATTATGCGCACTGCCATGCAGTCGTTTGTGTTTGTTTAACTCTGTGATCGTTGCCTGATCAGCAGAATCTATGAATACATCTCTTGCGAATCCCCATTCTTTACGGTTTGTTTCCAGGAAGTCTACAAAGTTTCGCACCGTATCTGATGGTGCCAGTGGGATTGTCAGATCTGCATTGCTGTAAATCTTCTCATCTACTGTGATCACTCTGCGATCTTCTGTGATGATCTGGTAAATCATAGCAATCGTATCTTCAGACTCAGAAGAGTAAGAAGTATCCAGACCTGCAGTGATGGTTTTTATCTTGATCTTTCCATCTTTGAGCTGTTGTTTTAACCAGGCTTTGGTTTTAACATGCCGCTTTCGGTCAAAATTCGAAAAGACAAGACCTGTTGCTTTTCCTCTTAGCCCTTCAATCTTGTTCTTCCAGATCTTCGTCCCTTTTGGAGTGTTGGCGATGATCTTGTCTAGTTTTTCTTTTGGTAATCCCAAATTATGAACAAAAGAAAAGAACCAATGGACCCAGTTAGGTTTTGGTTCTTCTTTCAACTCATCTTTTATTTCTTTTGGTGTTTCCTGCTCCCACTCTGGGAGTGGTCTGGAACAATTTATATATTCTTTGTAGATCGGTAGTGCCGGATCATCTGGGTTTAGTGTTGCCATCAGATAATCACATCGCATAGCAGACTCTCTTACAAAGTCGATGTCTGCTGTGTTGATCTCGTCAATGTATAGACAGCCATACTGACCACCTAATGCCTTTTGCCACTTTTGTTTGTCTCCATATCCAAGTACATAAATAACTTTATCGCCTTTGCTTGTGTGATACAAAAGGTGTGGAATCTTATCGTCTTTGGTTCCATTTCCGTGGTACTCGACTAATTGCCCAAAATCATCAATGATACCAAGGTCTTTGTTGATGATATTCTTTTCTGCGGTACCGGTATCTTTCGCTGCGAGGATATGCAGTTTCTTTGGAGATTCTGCAACTTTCAGCATGAACTTGAAAAGACCTACTGTCGTTTTACCTGCTGCCGTTGTGCTAACCTTCCAAGAACTCAACAGGCGCATCACACCTTATAAAAGCTTTGTACTTTTTAGATAATAATAATCTTTCGGAACTCATTGGAATTAATCACCCCCTATACAAAAAAGAATATTAATTAATCATTTTCTTTATATTCCCAACAATATCCATATGCACTTTTACATTTTCCTCTTGCACATCTGCTAATCAACCTATCTTTCTGTGTTCCCTCTCCAAATAAATATCGTGCTGCCTCACGACAATTTATAAATTCCTTCAAAGTCTTTCTTGTTTCTTTATCTAACTGAATTACTATTTTGGTTTGTCCTTTTTGCTGGTTGATTTTTTGCATCTTTTCTCGATATTCTTTTGTGTTATGTGCTTCATTGCTCTTTTCCCTAGATTTTATATTCATATCTTTATAATCTGGATTCATCAAGCCATACTCTATTGCATGTTTAGTATTTTCTTTACTCGTTACCCATTCTAAATTATTGACATGGTTATTTTCTTTATTACCATCAATATGATTAACATAATTTTTACCGCTTAATCGTTTTATGAATGCTTCTGCGACAAGTCTATGTACTGATTTTACTGTTGGTTTTTCGTACTTAATATTGCCTTTTCTCAAATTAACTCTTAAATATCCATTTCGAGCTTTTCTCGCACTTATAATCTGCCCTGATTTATTATTTTTAATCCTGCCCAAATTGCTAACCGAATATCTGTCATACTCTTTAATAATTTTCCATTTTTCCTGTTTTGGCATATCGTTTACCTCATTTTTTTGAATCTTATAAGCTAATTATAACTTACATTTTCAAAAATATACACTCATTTACCCACCTCGCATCTGATTGATCAGATCATCGAGTTTGGATTTTTCTTCTTCCAGACCAGATACTTCCATACGGTCTTTGAACATTCCAAGATGTCTTCCTAACAATTCTAACGCTTTTCCTTTATCATTCAGCTTAATTTCTACGCCGTTACGTCCTTCTTTGATTCCTGCGATCGCTCTTACCATCATGTCGGATAAATCCGTGGTATTTTTTATGATTACCTGTCCGTCCCGGACCTCTGCATAATCTGTAGCTTTCGCAAATGCAATTGCCGCCAGTTCTTTTACTACCTGATCTTGTGTTACCTCTGTACGCTCCTGACGTTCTTGCATTCGTTCCTCAATATATTTTTTAATGTTAGCATATGTTAGCAATCTGCTGCCATTCGCTCTTGCTGTTTCATCTTTTTTGATTGATGGATAAGCTGTTTTGTAAGCCCGAGTGGCATTCAAATCAATCAGATATTCATCACAAAATCTTTTCTGTTTATCTGTCATTCAGGCTCACTCCTTTCTTTCGTATCGTTCTCTTTATTTACTACTCTTTACTGTAAATGGAACAATGGATTCTGGAATATAATTCACTTCATACTTGTACTTATTAACCTTTGCTCCTCCAAGATCTTCAACCACATACATACTGTCTCGATTCATTCCAATGATATGTTTCTTGTATGTTCCATCTTTTGTTTCTACGATAAGTTTTATTTTCTTCCCGCTGTTTGCTTCCAGTGAAAACGCTCCAACTAATTCAAACTCTACCTTATCGGTTCTGGTATTGATCACCGCAAATCTACGCAATACATTGAAATTGTCTGCTTCTTGTGATACGTTGTTGGATACTTTATCCGCTTCTGTACATGCTGTTAGAGTTGCTCCCATAATTGTCAGACCTAACAACACTCCTAAAAATTTCTTTCTCATGTATGTTTCCTCCTGTTTTGAACTAAATGGACCTCCAGGGACTCGAACCCTGGACCGATCGGTTATGAGCCGATTGCTCTGACCTTCTGAGCTAGTGATCCTTAAATTTATGCACGAAAAAAGCACCCGAAGGTGCTTAATTCAATATATTTTGAGATTTGATTAACCTTTTGTTGTACGCGCAACTCCTAATATATTAGAAATTGCATCTTGTAATACTCGTGAATAATTAATTCCCGCTTTATCAGCTTCTACACTCATCCAATATGGAATTGTACAGTTTTTCTTAACTGCTTTATTATCCACTCTCTTTCTGTACTCTGTAAAGTCTACATCTACAAGTGTTACTGTGTCTCCTGCTTCTACATTTTGAGCTTTTGAATTTGGTTCTGGAAGACTTTTTTTCTCATCTTCCATATCAATCCCCATCAATCCAATAGCATCTCTGGCCATTTCCATAGCCTCTGCTATTGTATCGCCTTCTGTAGCGATATCAAAATCAGGGATTTCTACATAATACCCTTCTTGATCCGGTTTTAAAATAACCGGATACGCTACTTTCTTTGCCATGTTTCCGTTCCTCCTAAAATCTTGCCGTTTGATCCTTTTTTCATTTTTGTTTTTCATGAATCCACCAAGTCTGGGGCTTAAAGCCCCAGTTTCTTGATAATAGATTTAGCTAATCGCTCCTTAATCTCTGGATGTCTTGGAATTGGCTCAATTCTGTTACCATCTGTATATAGATCATGGTTCCCACCATTCCGTTTTAAATACCATCCATTTTTTTCAAGGAGTTTAATCAAATCTCTTCTCTTCATGAAAAACTCTCCTTTTTTATATATGTAATTTATATGTTTATTATACGTACAAAATGCGTATAAGTCAATAATTTTATGCGTATTTTGTACGTATTTTTATTAGCAAGAAAAAGGAACATTTATGAAGTATCGCTTCATCTAATCGCTCTAGCCTATATATTAGCCTATTTTTTGCGAACGTGACCGAACATTTTCTAATTTTCTTGAAAAAATCTTGTATTTCTCATTCTGCAGCTGTCTTCTGTATAAGCTACTCGCCTTTTAGGGTGTAACTGATTCATCTTATGTGCTACCTTCAGCCACGTCATGCCATCAATGTAATAAAATCTAAACATCATTCTCAGTTCGCTCTTCTCAATGCTATTTATATATTCTTCCGCTTGATTCATGAGTTCCAGAAGTTCATTTTCTTTTTTGATCAACATAGCTTTTCGTTTATTAAGCAGCAGCCTCTTTCGTCTTAACTCTGGTACTGGCATACCCTCAACAACAAAGTGCTGTATTCCACCCATACCACCGCTTACTGTGTCTTTTACGGTTCCTTCTTCTGCAATCTTCCAGATCTGCTTTTCAGTCTCTGTGATTCTTCTCCTTAAATCTTTAATTTCTTCTTTCATGTCACAATATTGGATCAGTACGTTCTTGTCCACGCTCTCCCCTCCTGTTACGATTTATTATCTGCTGCCTTATCCGGTCTGTCATTTCCTTGTACTCTTGTTTGTATTGCACCCGATCAGCACAAATGCCCATGCAGTTTAGTTCTGCACAGGCCTTGCATTGATCTACCATATCTTTCTTCCACCTTTTTGCTTCATCAGGTTTCTTTTGTAAAACTTCCCTTTGGTTGTCGAATAGTATTTGTCTTTATCTTCTTTTTTCTTTTGTCTTATTGCCTGCATACTTAACTTCCATGCAGTAAATTCAGTACACTTTCTTCGGCATTCAACTCGTTTTTCTCTTTCTCCTCCGTGATCGCATTTAAGGCACGGACAATCTTGGTATCCCATTTGTTTTTTCCTCCGTCTTTGTTTTCTTCTGGTTCCTTTTCTTTCTCCTGCATTTCTATTTTTTGCTCTATTATCGTCATTTTTCCCCATACATTATCTATTTCTTGTTTTGTTAATGCTGCTCCAATCGAAACCGACATCAATACTGTTAATGTTAAAAATCTTAGGCTTTGGTAGACATTCTTTTTATAAGCATAATAAAAATGCATTCCTGCATCTATTACCATTACTGTAATAAGCGCCTTAATTAATAAATCGTTCATTTTTCCCCTCCTACAATTTATTTAACGGACATTCTTCATCGCATATCCTTTTATATTTTTCATAATCATTCGGCGTTATTCTTGGATATACACAATAACCATCACACATCTCAGTTCTAACTTCTTCCAGAATGTCCGTTACTGTCTTCACTCTCTCATGATCCTCTTTCACGACACCTGTAAGATTCTCTGTTATTGTCATAACTCATCCCTCTCTTTCGCTGCAGCACAGAGTGACATCACTGCCACTCCTATTACTGCTCCGATAAATACTCCTGCTATAAATTCAATCATTCTTCTTACTGCTCACTTTCCCTCATTTTTATTAAATCATCGAATTTCATTATCTGTTTTCCGCATTTATAGCACACTAAACGTTTGTTGCGTTTATAATCACTATCAATGTCCTCTCCGAGGAAATTCCCTTGAAAATCATAATAATCCACGCCAGTTATTGAGAATTTATTTACCATTCCTTCTTTATTGCCGCAATATGGGCATTTTGTTAGTTCTTTCATAAAAATCCTTCCATTCTTTGTGTTCTATTCGTATCTTCCTGCGCCTGATCCATATCGGTGCCACGATACTTCTTTCTTGCTTGGTTTTCTTTTTCTTCTGTTTATCTCTTTTTCTAGATCGGCAATTATCATGTAGCGATACTTGTTATCCCAGTACTCTAACATTTGTGGACTGATTCCTGTTTTCTTCGCCATTGTTTTGTATGTTATTCTATCAAAAAGCATTTCTGTCACGATGCTTTTTTTGTATTCTACGCTGTATTTTTTTCTATTGTTGCCGTCTACTTTTTCTACCTCTTCGTCTTTGTATTGCTTCACCCATTTTCTTAACGTCATTAAGGTTATTTTCGTCTTATCAGCAAATTCTCTTCTCGTCATTCCTGACGCCAGTAACATTCTCACGATTCCTCTTTTAAATTCTTCTGTGTATTGCATAGTTTTTTCAGACAGCTTAGTTCTTTACCCGATACAGTATATTTAACCGTGATCACTTATCTGTTCTTTTTTGTCTAATCATGTTAAATGTCTGTGATTCTTTGTTTGTGATTTGCAAAAAATAATAACGCTTTTGTTAAAAATAAACAGATACTTTTGGTTGTATTTAAATAAAAATGGTATTGGTCAATAGTTACTAAAAGAATCCCCCCGGGTAAAGAACTAAGCTGTCTGTTCTCCTTTCTGCCTGCTGCCTTTTCGGCAGTAGGCTAATAGATCTTTGTTTCTTATGCGTTTTAATAGTTACTTGTGGTATATAAAATCAGCATTGCTGATTGTGCACGTTAGATACCTTTTACCATTTTCTCGATTGTTCTTAAATTCAATCCATAAGACTGTAAATCGATAATTGCTTTTGTTAATTCTTCCATCTTTATTCCACATTTTTCTTTCTCGTTAAATATCTGCCAGAGCCAGAATACAATAATTTTCTTGCAATCCCTTAAATCCTTCCAGGATATAGATTACTTCTTTCTCGATCACTCTTCCTGTTTCTTCTCCTTTGTCCATCTCTCTATATTCGATAATATCTCCTAACTGATAGTTTCTGTCATTTTTTAATAGATCGAAGGATTTCCTTCCACTTCGAACATCATCAAAGAACATCTTTGCTAATTTCAGCTTATGTCTTCTTTCATCACTTACAGTTTCTTGTACTTCTACCTTGTCTGTTTGCTCAATTTCAACCTTCAAATCTTCTGGAAGATATTCTGGAAAATCTTTTTCAATGCTTGTCTGGCCAGCGACTTGTTCTTCTTGTTGCGATGTCGCAACCGGCATAAATTCTGCTTTTGTCGGCTTTTTAACTTCTTGCTTTTCTTTCACTTTTTTCTCAGGTTTTGGTTCTTCTACTTCTATTGGTCCATAGGCTGCTTGCCATGGATCTGCTGCCGATAGTTCAAAAGCCTGTTCGTATTCATCCAGAATCTCATCCCATGATAATTCCTGCACTCCAATAACTCCCATTGTTCGTACTATGATCTTTTCATCTTCGAACTTGATTGCTAAGAGTCCTTTTTTCATTAACCGATACCCTTCTGGTATGATCGCCGCTTTCAGATCGTCAATACTTGTTGCGTTTGCAATCTCAATTAGTTCTTTTCTTCGATTTGGTGTCCTATATTCTTCCCTTAGCACCTCCTGGAACTTCGTCAACTCTCTTTCTTCTTCGCCTGCTGCCTTTTCCATCCGCTTGATCTCTCGGATTTCTTTTACGCTTGTTTTGTCTGTTACCAGAATATAATCTTCCGGATCCATTGTTAGCATTTCTGATAAACGACTCTTTCCGAGTCCAATAAATTCCTCTCTCAGTTCTAGGCTGTTCCCTCCAACGCTGTATTTATCATTAATTGCCATAAATCTGCTTGTTGGAGATTTTGTTAAACCAAGTTCTTTTTCTGCAAATTCAAAGATCGTATCATACCCATCCTGTCTGTATGCTTCGCTGTCTCTGATCTGCTTTAATCGATATCCGATCGCTACGAAGCTTTCTGCCAAGTAGTTTAGTCTCCTCTTGATATCTTCTTTGATGCTCATATATTCATTGATCGTCATCTGATGATATAATTCTTCCATTATGCTGCTTTCCTCACTCTCTTTAGAATTGTTTTGTGAAATTGTTTTACAAATTTATGTATATCCTCTGGAACAGGATTATTATGCAGATTATTGTATGCTCCTCGGTATTGTACGATCTCCATGTTTCTGACTTCCATCGTGTAATAACTTTGATCTTCTTCTCCCTTTTTTCGAATAAATAAGATATCCGTTTCTCCACGTTCTACCCGATCCACATAAGTTCCAACACAGTGATGCAAGTTCTTTCCTTCTTCTATGATCGCTTTCAGACTTTCCGGAACTATAATCTTGTATTTAGCTGTTTCGTAGCTATACATCGTTTCTAATTCTTTTATACGTTTCTTATAATTCTGTTCTTTCGCATCATTTTTTTGTATTCTTATGATCTTTACTAAATCATCATGTTTTTCTTTCAGCTTCCTCGGAAATAAAACCGCCTTATCTTTCATGTTATAACCAAGTTGATCAGCCATATTTAAATAATCAATCCATATTCCTGCATCATGTCCTTTTTGTGTGTATGTCGCAATTTTCTTAATCGTTGTGTATGTCTTAAGTCCTGCCAGGTAATGTCCTGTATTTCTCAATGCCAGAATTTCATCATCGCTTAATTTCCCTTCTGGATCATTTCGCAATACTTGGATTTCTTCTCTTCCAAGATCATAATCTCTTGCTTTTCTCATGTTTCTTTTTGTAAGACCTAGTACTTCGTGTAGTTTTGTTCCCTGCTGTAGAAACCTTGATCCGTACCACAATTGTCTTGCAAGTTTTCTCATGTTTGCTTTTATAACAAGTTCTAATTGCTGATTGATTAAATAATTATCTATGATTTGCTCATATTGTTCCTGTTTGCCCTTCCAGGATGCCACGACATCGATTCCGCTTCTTTCCAAACACGTTCCTTTGATTACCTGTTTGATATTCCGTTGATAGATCATTGCTTTTCCTGTGATCATATTTCCTGCATCGTACCAATGCGTCTCATACCATGTACATTCTGAATTTTCATTGTACAGTTTATAATTCTCATCAATGAACCATATATATCGATCTTCAATCATTGTTATCTCCTTGCTCTCTGCAAATGATTTTTTTGTTGCTTTGCTCTCGATTGCTGCAAGTCCAAATTTTGTTTTTTGAAATCTCACGATTTTCATAGAATTTTCAATCGTCGATTGTCTTCCTGCTGCCTTGAATATGATCTTCTTTCTGCAATTTGGGCAAATACCTTTTTTGTTATGTGATATCTTTATTTTCTTTCGATCTAGCATCACTTCTTGTCCACAATGTCCACAATATCCTGTTGACTGTTTATAAAACAAATAGGTTTGCATCTGTTTTTCTGCCCATTCTTCCATTCCTTTTGTGATTTGCTTTATCTCTTTTTCGTGATCCTTTATTTTTTGTTCTCTTGCTTCATAACGTTTTTCTGATTTTTTCTCGTTGATATCATCCTGTAACCTTCTGATCTGCCCTTCTGGTTCTCTGTCAGTTATTAATCTTCTTATCGATCTTTGATCATAAAACTGTCTCAGTTCTTTTCTTTCTTTTCTGCTTAAATAAAAATCAACTTCTAATCTTTCGTATGACATCCAACTATTTGTTACTTTTTGATTCCATCCAACATTCTCAATGTAATTTGCAAATTCAGTATTTCTTATGCATACACGAACGTTTTTATCTTCTGTTCTTCCATCGATCATGAAGCAATCGTCTAATTTATGTATTTTTTCTTTCCCAAACGGAATCTTTTCAATTGCTTTCTTCTTCATGTTCTCACCCTTTGTAATACTTTTTTACGATTTCAAATACATCTTTATCTCTCATAACAACACAGTTTCCGCTTCCTTTTCGCTTTCTTGCTTCTGTTTCTACTGCCTTATATGCATTTTTTAAGGTTTTCCCCTTTTTTCTGATACTGACCGCCATCTGATCACCCTTTGCTGCTTCCGCTTTTAGGAAATTAGCGATTGATTCCAAATATGCTGTATCTCCCTTCGCTTCTTTAATCTCTATATCTAGTTTTCCAACTGCTGCCATTGTCTGATCTGTGATAAAATCAATTTCTTCGTTCCAAAAAAGTTCTGCTAATTCAGCATCTATGCCGTTTTCAGCACATAACTTGTCTAGATTTTCTTTCTCCCCTTCTTCTTTTAGACTTCTTGCCACATCGTTTATTTCTGCTGCTGTCTCCATCTCTCCAAATACGTCAAACATGATCACGCCTCCTAATACAATTTACCGCCCATGATCGCACGTACTGCATCCTCTGGCTCGTATTTGCCATCATAGTTTTTTGCACTTTCCAGACGTTTATATAATTTCTTCTCGCTTCTTCGATTCATTGGACAGCACAAGTGCACGATTTCTTCCGCGGTCTTTCTTTCTGTGCCAAATTCATCAAATAATGCTTTCTGGACACCTCTTTTCAGAAATACGTCGGTTTCTCTGCACATATGCGGACCTCTCCGCCCTTTATGTAGACCTGTTGGAAGTTCAATCATGTTGTAATAAAAATCACAACCACCCTGACTTCTAAACACAATATGATGCTTCTCCATGATCCCGACTTTTTCCTCGTCCTTAAATCCACCCAAAAATGCTTCTAACTCATATATTTCCATAGCTTTAATTTATCCTCCAGTTCATCTTTACATTCATAACGCTCTAACAGATCACTATCAGCTGTTACATGATTTGTCTTCTTGAATATATAAACTTCTTTCCACAGATCCGCGTTAGCGATCTCTTTCCCGGCTTTTGTTTTCCAATCATGTTCGGCATATACCCTTGCTGCTTTTAACATACGCTCAAAGTAGTCGCAATCCGCATGAATTCTTATTTCATAGGGTTGATTGAGTTTTATTCTTCTCAGCGCTGTTACTGCTGCCTTAATCGTGATTCTGTTGATTGTTGTCTCCATATCCCCACCATTTACATCTAACGTATATGGTTTTCCATCTGCTTTTATAAACTCCAGTACAGCTCTAAACACCGCTGGTCCTCTTCCTCTGCTGTGTGACACTGTGTATATGTAAATGTCTATCTGTTTCATTCTTTCCTCCACTGATTCAATATTTTCACTTGAATATATTTTAAAAACTGATACCCATCGGCCGTGAATCCTGAAAATATACTTTGCTGGTCAATGTAATATCCTTTCTTGGGTCTTGGATCTCTTTTAAAAAATTTTCGTTCGAGGATTATTCTTTTCTTTGCTACTGGAATCTTCAGATTCTTTGATGGAGAATATCTTCTCGGTAGTTTTTCTCCTTTTTCTGTTACTTCTTTGATCAGATAAGATGCCAGCTTCCCATATTGGCCAGTATCATCTAACAAGCTCACATAGACACTCCCATGTGGCCAACATTCCCTCAATGTTTTACTGTCTATTGAATTGATTACTAAATGATGATGTCTGGCGCCTCTTTTTCCAATCTCGAACACATGGACAAATTTTAATTCTTTCTCCTGCTTTTTAACCTCTGCTCGAAGCTTTCTTAGGAATTTCGCTTTATCCTCTTTCATTTGATCATAATCAGGCTTTGTACCTGCATAAGATAAACGAATGTGCATATCCCCACCTGTGAAATTTTCATTCAGCAGCCACCTTAATTTATCTATCGCTTTTCTGACATTAATCTTTTTCTGTGATTCTGTTGTCTTTTTCTGTTTCTTTTGTCTCTTGCATCCCTTGGGATGTATCCTGTGACTGTAATATCTTTGGATCTCTATTGTTCTCCCTGCTGTTACTATCTTTTCTATGTATGGCATGTCATTCTCCTTTTGTCTCAGATTTAATACCTTTAGCAAGTCTAAACAGCGGTATTTCAACCGCTATTTTTCTTGCCTTTGTACGGAGAACTTGATATAATATTAATGAAGTAATTTTCTCTGATAGAGAGATAAAAATCAGAACTCACTTTAGTTTGTGAGTTCTTTTTTATGCTCTTTTACTATCTTTTCAAGTTCCTGTAAATCTTCGCAAATATCTTCATATCTGCCTAATTTATTTACTACATCCCCAACCAGACAGTTATTATCCTGTCTGATCAGAGATGCTCTGTATGTATTGCTGCTATGATTCTTCATTGTTAGTCTCATTGACTTCTTCCTTTCCAAAGTCTATTTCTAATGCTTTTATCATCTTTTCTGCTATTGCTACTACCTTTTTTGTATTATCATCCGATTCTTCTTCCAGGGCGTCTGCTACATATCTTAGTGCCGCGATCATATGCGGAACCATATGATTTGTCATTGGAGTCACGCTGTCTATAACTCTTTTTAGCATCATGTGACTGACTTCTATCAGTTTCTTTTCTCCTGTTTCATTATACCCAAATGCCAGACACAATCCTGCTTCTATTATTTTCGTGTCACAGTTAATTAAAAATTCTTCTGACATTCCTGACTTTTTATGATATACTGTTTCTTGTGTTAGACTATTTATGTCCGTGCTCATTGGAGTTGCTGCTCCGTGGGCACTTTTTGTTTTTATAAAATCCCGAAGTGCTTTTATTTCATCGAATCTCCCTTGTTCATACGCTACATTTCCTGATCTATTTCCAGTATATGAATGTTCAACGATTATCCCTTGAAACTCAATTCGTTCATCAAGTTCTTTCAAAATCTCAACTTCGTTTATCAAATTTCTTCACTCCTTCCTCGTAAATCAACGCTGTGATCAAGCACAACGCTGCCAACTCTTTAAAAATTCCCATTGCAACCAGCACTGCTGCCGTGCATATCATGGCTTTTGTTTCACTTTTCATCTCATGCTCCTTTCTCAAACACTTATCATTTCAGTTGCAAAAAACTTTTTTGCATTTATGAAATATCTATGCTTATTTTCACTTGTCCGGATTGCATATCCCCATGGAAAAATCCCTTGAATCAGTCCTTTTTCGATTGTTGGAACACCCATTCCCATCAAATACGCAACTTCTTTCGGGGTTAACGTCTCTATTTTCTTTTTAGGAATTACTATCTCTTCGAAGTAATTCTCTGGAAGATCAAATGCTTCTGCAATCTCATTTCTTCTTGCTTTTGTCGGTTCCGAATCTCCAGACATCCACTTACTGACGGTCGATCTACTTACACCGCAGATTCTGGACAACTCTACTTGATTGATGTTTTGATCTGCCATTACTTTTTTAAGCCTGTCCCTGAACACCTTTATCACCTGCCTTTCTTCAGATGGCTTAACAACCTACCCGACGATGAAAAATTTACTTACCATGTGCATCAATCAGACTTTTCGGGGAGGATGTCGGATAGGCGATTAAGCCATCTGTATTGTTAATTGTGTATTTTTATAAATTATGGTAAAATTTTTGTCGAAAGGATGTGATAAATTGTCTTTAAACCTCAGTACTGTTGCTAACATTATTGGAATCGTTGGTGGTGTTGTAAGTTTCATTACATTTTTACTTTCACGAAGTATTTTTAAAGATATTTCAATTCAAAAACAAGACTATAATGAACAACGAAAACATATCCAAACAACACTAATGGCCCTTCGACAAAACATTTGGGATGATGCTCTAGATAACATTAAAATACGAAGCCAAATGCGAGAAGCTTTATTTTCTTACTTTAATAAATATTGGTCTATTTCATCTTTTCGATGTATATACCATTTATTAAGAAGTACGCATTATTCCAAAAAACCTATCAAGGAAACTAAAAAAGAGCCTTTATGTATCAGTTTAGATTACCTGATCGCATATCTTGATAAAAAGGAGAACATAAACAATGAATAATCAAAATCTTCAATTGATAAACTCGCTAATCAAAAAGACAAAAACAAATGCAATCCACTGGAAATCTCTTTCCTCTAGTGATATTGAAATAAAGAAAGAAAAGTCTTGTAACCCAAACTCAACTTTTCAAACTTCTAGTGTCACGGCACTAACAAACCAAACAATTAATCCCGATGCTAGTTTTTTCATTCACCACAAGGATGGCTATATTTTTTTATTAGCTAAAAACTCTTTTGCAAGCATAGAAACAATAATTTCGTTAGTAGTTCAAACTAAACTTTCTAATTGCTCCATGGAATATGCATCAACGCTCGATAAAGACAATGAAATTATTGCTTCCCTAAAACGTCTTTACAATATTGTTGATTCATACGACTACGACATCGCATCCTATGTTAATGATTTCATCAATGATTAATAAATTTGTTAACGAAATTATTAATATCTTCAATTGAATCCATATCCTCGGATAACTTTTTTGGTTCTCTGAGGATTTTTTTTGTTACATCAAATAATTTCATGTTCATTCTTTTTTCTTGCTCAGCAATCGATTTTTCAATCTCTTCAATTTTTTTGTTTACCTGTTGCCATTTTCTTTTTGAAATCCACATCTTTCTCACCTCCTGGTTATTTAGCTTTACCAGTTAAATGTTCAACATCTTTGAACATCGACATTAAAAAAATACTGAGCTATATCCTTCTCATCTATTTCTAAAACTTCACAAGCTTTTAACATTTCTGGCTGTTTCCAAAACCGCTTATTTGTTAATTTTAAGGATAACGTCCTATCCGAAAAACCCATTGCAACAGCAAAATTATGTTGCTTTCCATACTTTTCGATTATCTTGCCTTTTAGTTTTGAATAATTGTATTCCACTTTTATTCCTCCTTTTATTTTTGTTCAATTCCTTTGAACATCTTTATATTACCACCTTGTTTTTTTAGTGTCAATATCTTTTGTTCAATTATTTTGTATTTTTATAACGTTTTTGTTGAACTTTTGTATAATTAATGTTATATTCTATTCATGGAGGTGATTATTGAATGAAAATAACAAACACAGCAGAACGTCTAAAATCTTTAATGTCTGAATTTAATTACAGACAAGTTGACATTTTAAAGAAATGTAAACCATTTTGTGATCAATATAATGTAAAACTTGGAAGAAATGATCTAAGCCAATATGTAAATGGTAAAGTCGAACCCGGGCAAGAAAAATTAACAATACTTAGTTTAGCTTTAAATGTCGATGAACTTTGGTTAATGGGATATGATGTTCCTAGATCTAAAAATATTATAACGTCATTTCCACATCAGAATCTTAATGATGATGTCCTACAAGCTGTCAGTGTTCTTGCATCCTATAGTGAATATGCTTTTTGCATTTTTGCTAAACGCTATCAGCTTAAATATAAAGATTTTTGCATAACTCTATCTCCAAAAGAGGTTGAGGACTTTGCTAATCGTTGCATAGAGCAGGTAAAATTTGTAACCGAAAACATTATAAAGAATAAACTTCACGAAAATATTGGTCCTATTTCCAATGATTATATACTTGCTGCTGCACACGATAGAGAAGACATAGAAGTTACTGAAACAATGAAAAAACACGATGATGATATTATGATGGATGATGATGAATGGAAGTGATGCTCGTTGACATATGATGAATTATTAATTGAAGCTGATAGTAAAAACTTAATTGTTTTAGAAAAACCATTGAGAAGTAGTGACGGTCGCATATTTCAAAACCGTATTGCAATTCGAAAAAATCTCTCAACAACCGTTGAAAAATCTTGTGTATTAGCAGAGGAAATTGGCCATTATGAAACGAGCGTTGGTAATATTCTGAATCAAAGAATTGCTGAAAACCAAAAGCAAGAACTTCAAGCTAGAATGTATGCTTATAACAAAAAGATAGGTATATCTGGCATAATTTCATGCTACGAACATGGATGTAATAATATACACGAAATGGCTGAACATTTAGATGTGACTGAACGTTTTGTGTCTGATGCATTAGAAGCGTATGAGCAAAAATATGGTTTGCAAATTCAGTTTAATGATTATCTTATTAGATTCAACCCTTGTCTCTCTGTTATAAAAGTAATATAAGGAGAAATATATGAAGAAAAAATTTTTATGTCTTGCATTATCTGCAATAATGGTGCTACCAACAGTACCAGCATCTGCAAAATCTAAAGTAAGTATTGTGCCATTAAAAAAGACTATTTATATTAACCAGACTTGTAAAATTAATTTAAAGAACAATAAAACTAAAGTAAAATGGACAGTATCTAATAATAAAATAAGAATAGTGAACAAAAATAACAAATACGCAACTATCAAAGGGCTGAAAGTTGGATCAGCTTATATAAAAGCTAAGATCGGTAAAAAGACTTATCGGAGCAAAATAACTATCAAAAAGAAAGTTGTTAAAACCCCTTCAGCTCCTACTGTTAAAAATTATACATATAATAGAATTATTTTGGATAACGATAAACTTCAGATAAAGTTGGCATATACAACTTCTTCTGAAATTGCGTTTGCAGTATATAATAAAACAGATTCCTTATTTAAGTTTGACTGTGAATATTTTAAATTGAACGATACGGATTACGAACCAGATGAAATAACCACTTCTCCGTATATTGCTTCAAAAGACACTAGAAATTTTATTTTAAAAGCTAAAATTAAAAATCCTGAATGTACTTCTTTCGCAGGTGTTTTTAGTATCTGGGCAGCAGATGGTTACATTATTGATTATCTAAATGTCTCAAAAACTACTGTGAAATAATTTACAATAAAAGAAAACCGCCTGGCTACCAACCAGACGGAATTTAGAAACCTATCAACAACGTGGTGTGTGATATGCTTCTGCCTCAACACCAGAATTATATCATACATCCTGCAAATTTACAAATTGATAAGGGTGTATTTTTTGTACCCTTTTTTAGGAAAGGAATGATGATATATGGCAAGAAGAAACCCAAACGGCTACGGCAGTGTGACAAAATTAAAAGGTAATCGTTCACGCCCTTATGTGATCAAAGTTACTACATATGATGAAGATGGACACGGCAGACAAGTCCCAGTGGACTATGCTGCAACTCGTGAAGAGGCAAATATTATTTTAGCCAGGTACAATGATAATCCTTGGAATATTGATCGCAATCGCGTCACTCTTGCAGAATTATATAAGCGATGGCTTGAAGTAAAAGCTCCTAAACTTGGAAGTTCTCGTTTATATACACTTAAAGCAGCTTATAAACATTGTCAAAAACTGTACGGAAAGAAATATAGGCAAATACGAGCTTATCATATGCAAGCAACCATGGACGATTGTGGTCGTAGTTACGCTACACAATCTCATATCAAAGCACTTTGGTGGCATTTAGATAATTTTGCATTTGAATTAGACATTATAGATAAGATGTATTCTCAAATAATTTCTGTCAGCACAGAACAGGGAGAAACTAAACGCACTCCATTCACTGAAAAAGAAGTTGAAGCTCTGTGGAAAATATCTGATCAAAAAAATGTAGATATTGTATTAATCTATATTTACACCGGATTCAGATTAATGGAATTGTTAAATATGACATGTGATCAGATCAATCTTGAAGAAGAATATTTTAAAGGCGGAAGCAAATCTTCTTCAGGGAAGAATAGAATTGTGCCAATCCATCCTCGTATCATGCCGTTTGTGAAAAATCGGCTAAAGAAAAGTAATGAATATTTTTTAGAAACTGATGAAGGATCTAAATTTAAAAAAGGGGATTTTTATGAAGAATGGAAAACTGTTATTTCCTATATAACAAAGAAGAAGAAAACTCCTCATGAAGCTAGACATACTTTTGAAACATTCCTTGATAATGCAGGTGGTAATAGAAAGTGTATTGATATGCTGATGGGGCACAAATCTAAAGATGTTGGAAATAGGGTTTATAATCATAAAACAGTGGAACAATTGAGAGATACTATTCTCTTGTTGAAATAATAAATTTCCATTCAACAAGTAACAAATTAGTAACACATATGTTAGGAAATGACCATTTTAAGCCATTTCCTAACATTGCAAAATTATTATACCATAAAAAGAATGGCACTGCATATCACTTTAGTAATATACAGTATCTTTCCTTTCTTCATTATCATCATGTATCTACTTTATCTAAGCAAATTCCACATTACAGCCTGTGCTTTTTCTAAGTCTTTTCTCGCCACAAAAATTTCATACTGTATGGACTGTGATGTAGGATTCCCCACACTTCCAAAGTTTCCACGAAGTGTTCCTGATCCTGCCCATTCTCCTAAGTGATTGTATGTTTTGTATTTGTACTTAATCTTTTCCCGATCCAAGATATCCCTGATTGCATTAAATTGTATCATGTCTGTTCCAATCCATAAGCTTTCTGAGTTTAATATTGTAAGCATACTTTTCTCCTTTCTCGCAATTTCCAATTTTATTAAACTGGATTTACCCCCCTCTTTTGCAGCATACCGAAGCCTCTTTCAACCTGTTAATTAATTTCTTATATTTTATCACAATTTCCTGACTGTGTCCTATTTTTTCCCATAAATAATTCCCATCCCGCTGATCATCCATGGTGTTGTTACAAATCCCGGAATAAAGTCTAGCTTCTTTTCCAGATTTCCTATGTAGTGAACTTCTGAAATTCTTTCTTCTTTTAAGATTCTTACAAACTCTTCCATATCTCCGTACAATGCTTTCTGTGAAAACATATCCTGAAAAGAAAATACACCGCCTTTTTTCAAAACTCTTAATGCTTCTTTTACAACATCCCTCTTATCTTTTGCTGTTCGCACTTCATGAAACACGAAATTGCTTACTACTGCATCAAATGTCTCATCAGGGAAATCCAGTTTTGCTGCATCTCCTTTTTGAAAAGCGATATGGTCTGCAACTCCTTCAATCTTTGCATTTTTCTCGCACTGCTCTTTTGCATAATTCCATTCCACACCCCAGTGATCCATCGCTGTGATCTGTGCCTTTGGAAATGCTTTGGCGCAATGAACAGTAAGTGCTGCTGCTCCGCATCCGATGTCTAGAAGTTTCCCTTCACCATCCCAATCAAGATGTTTAATCAGATGTTCATGTACTCCTGCCATCATATTTCCTTTTCCAAATGCGAATGCTTCATGACAGATCAGCATATAAATTGCCATTACCAGAGTCAAAATGCATAATACGCCTACTATGATTGCAATGACCATTTCACTTAAAGCTACTTGTACTGCTACCGCAATAACACCTAAAACAATTACTGCTCCAAATAACATATACAATGCTTTTTCAGGTACCCAGTTTCCATAATTTGCTTTTTCATTCATTCTTCTTTTCTCCCTTTCATTAGTGTTCGCTAACTATTCTCATCAACTTTCCTGTACGGATACGCCTTCTTTACAGCATCACGATATTTATAATGTTCCTCGACACTTCCAAACTCAAAGAAAATGGTTCTTTGAACCTCTTGTGACAGCTTTGGAAATTCTTTATCTTCCAAACTGTCCATCAATGGAACCATAACCTTCCTTGTCAATCTTGAAATCTGTGCAAATTGACCTCCATCAAAAAAGTATGCTCAATTGGGATTTTCATCTGAGAAAGAAATGTGAGTCCTAAATCTGCTCCAATCGATGAAGCGACTATAAGCGTTATTTTTTCTATTCCTTGCTTTTGCAGATACTCTCCTATCTGATGAATTTCATCTTGTTTACTTTGATAACTTTGTTCCCATCGTTTGAAATTCCATTTTTATATTCCTCCTTATAGTTTTAGTATATCAGATTCAAAAAATATTTCCTATATGAGATAATAAGAAAAATTCCTATAATCTAACAAATATCCACACAACCCATGATCATCTTCTCACACCTTGCATATCCCAACTGCGAACTGTTTAATGACAATGTATAATTACTTGCCATCCCCCATTTTTGTTCTGTATAGAAATTATAATTTATCCTTCGTCTTTTATCTGTATCCTTTATAAGTTTTACTGCCCCGTCTTCTGTAACATTATATAACTTGCAAATACGTTTGATCTTCTCTGGCATGTCTCCATGTATAAACACATTTAACACATCATCTCTATCCTTCAGTATAAAATCAGTATTTCTCCCAATCATAACGCATGGTTCTTTTTCTGCAATTTCCAAAATTACCTTTCTCTGTGCCTCATACAGCATATCGTCCACGGATTTCCCTGTAATATCACGACCCGAAAATGCATAGGCAAAAAATCCTTTCTTTGGGGATAATTCTGCATTTTCTTCGATATATTCTGGTGATAATCCTGACTGTTGCGCAATCTGATCTATAATATTTTCACTATAATAAGCAATTCCAAGCTGTTGTGCTACTTCTTCTCCGATAAATCGTCCACCGCTTCCAAATTCTCTACTGATTGTAATGATTCTTTTTGCCATAATACCTTCCTCCTTAATGTGTTAATCGCTCTACTTTTATTTTTTGGATTTTCTTTAAAAAGACAAATCCGATCAGACATGCTGCAAGTTCTGTAATTGGGAATGCCCACCAGATCAAAGATACTCCTGCTCGTCCTTTTCTTACAAAAATTGAAAAGATTCCTGCCAGAGGTAATATAATCACAAGTTGTCTGAGAAGTGAAATAATCAGTGATTCCATACCACCATCCAATGCTTGATATATTCCCTGATATGCTACATTGATTCCTGCGAAAATAAAACTAATTGAAATAATTCTCATTGCTCCGATAAAATATTCTCTGGAACTTCCTGCATTAAATAATGTTGCAAAAGAACTTGGGAATATTTCTGTGATCAAAATTCCAAAGATCATCAATACGCTCGTGTACATCAATCCATATTTGATTCCATCTTTTATCCTCTTTTTACTTCCCATCCCATAAGCAAATGCTATGATCGGTGTAATCGCATCCCTTAGTCCAAATGCTAAGAATAAAACAAACTGCTGTACTTTATAAAACAATCCGTAGGCTGTCTGAGCGGAAGGACTGAATTTCAAAATAAGGTTCATTACATATACCATAATTGACATCAATGCCTGTGCAATGATCGCTGGAAGTCCGATTGCATATATTTCTTTGATAATTCCAGCATCTGGCTTCATATACTTTGCTCCATGCTCAAATTCTTTGTTTAATTTTATATGAAAGATAAACAATAACACTGCGGATGCTACCTGTCCGATGACCGTTGCATAAGCCGCGCCTTGAACTCCCATTTCTGGAACTGGACCAATTCCATAAATCATGATCGGATCAAGAATGATATTTACCACTGCACCCACAACCTGACCGATCGTTGAATAGAAGGATCGGCCTGTTGCCTGTAACAACTTTTCAAATAGAGAAAAGAAAATGATTCCCATGGAAATGATACAGCATATCCTAAGATAACTTGTTCCCATAGAGATTACTTGCGGATCAACCGTCTGTGATGAAATGTATGTTTTAACTCCAAAAATTCCAAAGGGCAAACAGACCACATAAATGATCCCGCCTAAAAACAAACTGTTTCCAGCAACCTTACCTGCTTTTTTATGATTTCCCTGTCCGAGTGTTCTTGCAAGAAGTGCATTGGTTCCCACTCCTGTTCCAATCCCTATCGCAACCATCAGCATCTGAACTGGAAATACAAGCGTCAAGGCATTTAGGGCCGCCTCGCTTCCTGCTCTCATGTTACCTACAAAAGCACTATCTACAATATTGTAGACTGCCTGCAATGCCATTGATAAGATCATTGGAATTCCCATCTGGATCATGAGCTTATTGACTGGCATGTCCTTCATCTTGTTACTTTCTGCCATTTTTATTTTTTCCTCCTTTTTTGCATAAAAAAAAGAATGCAGTTCATCAGAATAAGCTGGACTTACGCTGATTGGCTACACACTTTTTAATGACTTTTTATGATTTTAAACAGAAAAAACGAGCAGCAAAAACTGGATTTACGCTCGTTTGCTACTCGTTTGGTTTTTATTATATTTTGATTTTTTGAAAAAGTCAAATATAATTTTTCATAAAATGAGTTGTTTATATTTATTTAAAATTTTACTTTCAGATCATCTAATCTTTCCTAATTAATGATTGTTTTTGATGTTTCTTTATCAAAAAAATGTATTTTATGTATGTCTAATGCAATTTCTGCTGTATCACCTGTTTTTATTGTTGTTTTTGGATCAACTCGTGCTGTTATTGAATTTCCATTGATATCAAAATATAAGAATGTTTCTGCTCCAAGCATTTCCATGTCTGATACTTTCGCATGTAGCATTACCTTATCAACATCACTCTCTAAAGACTTTCTATCATAAATATCTTCAGGACGAATTCCCATGACAATCTTCTTATCAGCATAATTTCCTTTGATCAGCTTTTCTGATTTCTCTTTTGGAAGATTGATTTTATTATTTCCAACTTCTAAATATGCCTCACCATCTTTCACTTTACATATTGCATCTAATAAATTCATCTGTGGTGATCCAATAAATCCTGCAACAAACATGTTTTTAGGTTTGTTATATAAATTGTATGGAGTATCAATTTGCTGTACGACTCCATCTTTCATGACTACGATTCTTGTTCCCAATGTCATAGCCTCTGTCTGATCATGAGTTACATAAATAATAGTAGTTCCCAGTTGTCTGTGAAGCTTGGAAATTTCTTGACGCATCTGTACTCGTAATTTTGCATCCAAATTTGACAATGGTTCATCCATTAAGAATACTTTTGGATTTCTTACAATAGCACGTCCCATTGCAACTCTCTGTCGCTGTCCACCTGATAATGCACTTGGTTTTCTATCCAGTAAATGTTCCAAATCTAAAATTTTTGCTGCATGAACAACCTTTTCTTTAATTTCTTCTTTCGGTAATTTTCTTAATTTTAGCCCAAAAGCCATATTATCAAATACAGTCATATGCGGATACAATGCATAATTCTGAAATACCATCGCAATGTCTCTGTCTTTTGGTTCAACATCATTCATTACTTTCCCATCAATTTTTAATTCTCCACTACTAATATCTTCTAATCCTGCTATCATACGTAGTGTCGTTGATTTTCCACATCCAGATGGACCTACAAAAATAATAAATTCTTTATCTTCAATTTCTAAATTAAAATCTTTTACTGCTTCAAACCCATTGTCATATACTTTATTAACATGAGATAATGATAAATTTGCCATATAAATCTCCTTTCACTTTAAAGCAACGCTTCTTTTACATAAAATGTCATTGTTTCGTATTCTTTCACTCTCATCGGAACTGGTATTCCTGCATACATAAGAGTTTTTCCGTAATATTTTCTCGTATTTCCTTCTATCACATAGATTTTTTCTGGATCCAATCCTTTAAATTTTAATAAATGGACTCTTCCATTACTGTTACTATTTAATGCCGTATAAAACATCAAGGCTTGATCTTTTTCTTCTGATACAAATTCCCATGCAGCAAACTCTGTATTTTCCATCGGATTTGTAATCCTGTAATATTGTCCCTGACGAATTATATCAGCATATTTTTTATACTGTTCGATCTGTATCTTTACTGCTTCTTTGTCTTCATCATTCATCTGTGTTAAATCCAACTCATAACCAAAAGTACCTGCCATAGCTACAGCACCTCTTGTTTCAATCGGAACAGTCCTTCCGGTCTGTTCATTTGGACACACTGACACATGAGATCCAACTGAACTGATCGGATAGCCAAAGGAACTTCCATATTGAATTTTTATTCGATCAATAGCATCTGTATTATCACTACACCATGCCTGTGGAGCATAATACAGCATTCCGGCATCAAATCTTCCTCCACCTCCAGAACAAGACTCGATCAAAAGATCTGGATATCGTTCTACGATAGCATTTAACACATTATACAAACCTAGTACATATCGATGAAGTACTTCCCCTTGACGTTGTGCTGGAAGATCATTTGCATATACATTTCCAATGCTTCGATTCATATCTAACTTAACATATTCAATATTGGCTTGATCCATTATATCAAAAAAGCATTTTTTAATGTATTCTTGCACATCCTTTCTTCCCATATCAAGTACCAACTGATTTCTTCCTCTAAATGGTTTTCGCCCTGGAACTGTAAGACACCACTCTGGATGTTCTCGATACAGACAACTGTCTTCACTTACCATCTCTAGTTCAAACCACAATCCAAATTTCAAACCGATCTTATTAATCTGATTTACAAACTCTGATAAACTGCATCCTAATTTTTCTTCATTTACAAACCAATCACCAAGTCCACTGTTATCATCATCACGCTTTCCAAACCAGCCATCATCCATAACAAGCATTTCGATTCCAAGCTCTTTTGCCTGCTTTGCAATTTCTATCAATTTTTCCCCTGTAAAATCAAAATAGGTAGCCTCCCAATTATTCACAAGAATCGGTGGTCTTTTGTTAATATAATTACTCCTGCAAAGATTCTCTCTAAAAATTTTATGATAATTATGTGATAATTTTTCAAAACCGCAACTACTATAGCTCATAACTACTTCTGGTGCAATAAATTCTTGTTCTGATTCTAAGATAAAACTAAAATCATGCGGATGAATTCCCATTGTCATTCTTGTTTGAAAAAATTGATCTTGTTCAACTTCCATTATAAAGTTTCCACTATATAAAAATGAGAGTCCATAACAATCTCCATATGTTTCTGAGGCATTTCTCTCGCAAAGAATTCCAAACGGATTCTGCTGATGACTAGAAGTTCCTCGAATACTTCCTATTTGGTAAATTCCCTGCCTTACTTGTGATCTTTGCATCTGTCGTTCCATGGTATGTCGTCCTGTAAAATTGATAATATCAAAATCTCCATATGAAAAATCAAGATTAGCAGAAAGGATTTTGTCAATTTGCACATTTTCCTTACTATGGTTTTTTATGATCACAGACCTTGTTATAACATCTTCTTTTTCAAATACTCCGTATAATAATTTTACTTCAAGTCCTATGACATCATCCTGCATTAAAATTTCTAATGTCTGTGTATTTCCTTTATGATCAAATAATGCCGGCAATCCATTTAATGAATATTTTCCATTGTATATTTTGTGAGATTTGTATTTCAGATCAACTTGTCTGTTCCCATTTTGATTGCAAACTTCCAAGCAGCAAATTCTATAGTCCCCGTTATCTGTACCTGTATATTCTTGTGGAAGTACATCAAGTGAATATGTTCTATCGTTTCCAGCCTCGTTAGGATTTGGAGAAAATCCTCTATCATATTTTTGAATCAGATAGTCTAGATCATCATCTCCTGTATTTTTTCCATAATACAGATGAATCAATCTATCATATTTATCAATCTGCATTTGATACATTGAATTTTCTGTATTTATCTGTATGATCTTATTATCTTTTTTAAAATGAATACTCATCCTTCTTCCTTTCTATGATGTCAATTCTAAAACCTTTCTTTTTAAATTTATTTTACTGAACCATTTACTACACCATTAATAATTTGTTTCTGTGCAAATAAATACAAAATCAAAATAGGTACTAATGCTAATAAATAAGATGCAAAAGCTAAATTATAATTAGTTCCAAACTGTGTCTGGAATAAAAGCTGCGCTAAAGGTAGTGTTGTGTCCTTGCCACTTCCACCACTTAAAATAACCAATGGGGTCATAACATCATTCCAAACACTCAATGCTGTTAAAACGATCACTGTCGCATGCATCGGTTTTAATAATGGAAAGATTACTTTCCAAAATGTTGTCCAAGTCGTTGCCCCATCTACATAAGCCGCTTCTTCCAACGCTAATGGTATATTCTTTAAATACCCTGTATATAACAATAAATTCATCGGGAAGAAAAATACCGTATACAGTATGATCAATCCAAGTTTATTATCAATTCCAATAATACTTGTCTCTTTTACAAGTGGAAGCATCAACATTGAAAATGGAACAAACATTCCACTGATAAAGTATAAGTAAAGGAAATTAAAACTTTTATGTTTATTCATTTTTCGTCCAATCGCATATGCTGCCATGGAATGAAATATAACAACAACGATCAAAGTCACAATTGTGATAAACAAAGAATTACCTATTGTATGAAAAAAATCTGTTGTCTGAATCGCTTGAATAAAATTTTGAAAACTGAAATGTTTTGGAAGCGCCAATGCTCCAGAAACATCATTTGTCATCTCTGTAGGCTGTTTAAATGCAATTATCACTGTCATATATAAAGGAAAAACAATTGTCAATGCCAACAGAATCAGCAATAAGGTTCTCCCCCAAACTGCCATATTTCCTTTATTCTTTATTCTTTTCTTAATTGCTGCCATTATAACTGTACCTCCCTCTTATTTAAAAACTTCATCTGAAATACAGAAATTAATACAATTACTATAAAGTAGATTACTGAGTTTGCACACTGATATCCAAACTGACTTCCACTAAGTCCTGTCTTATAAATAAGATATGATATAGATTCTGTAGAACTATTTGGTCCTCCTCCAGTCATTGCTACAATCTGATCAAAAGCCATTAAAAAGTTCTTCATACATAATACCATATTAATCGTAAAAAATGGTGCTATCAAAGGGAATGAAATATGCCAGAATTTTTGCCATGGACCAGCTCCATCAATGGCTGCTGCTTCATATACATCCTCAGGAATTGTCTGTAAACCAGAAATGTAAATGATCGTATTGAAGGCAATTGCCTGCCATGCTGTACATATAATGATTGCAACCCACGCAGTACTTTCATTACTTAAAAGACTGGTACTTAAAAATTCATTTCCAATCAATTTACCAAAGCTTGGAAGAATAAATGTAAAAAAGAAATTAAATACATAACCTACAACTAATCCTCCAAGAATATTTGGCAAAAAATATAAACCTCTGAAAAAACTTTTTCCTTTAATTTTTGAATTTAACAAAACCGCAAGGCAGATACTGATCACATTTACTACGATTGTTGCTGTTATTGCAAACTTAAATGTAAATAAATATGAATTCAAAATTCTGCTATCCTTAAACATATCGAAATAATTCTGAAACCCTACCCAGTTGAAATCTCCAAAGCCTCTGGAATCTGTCAAACTATACACAACTGCATTTATTAATGGGAATGTATTAAATGCAAAGAAACAGATTAATACGGGAAGTACAAATAATTTATAGGTTTTTCCAAGTTTAACTTTCTTCATAACATCCTCCTTTTTTATTTCTGAAGTTTTCGAATTAAATTTCGATTACTCTTCTTCCATTCTGTATCAAACTTATTTAAAAATGTTTTCATATCATTGTTCATTAAGTATCCTTGGATCATATCACCTGCTGGAAGATCTGCTGGATAATGATGATCTGGAAAGTCAACAACCCTATTATTATTAAAATATTTTTCCATCTCTTTTAAGTCATCTGGAATAGGGAATTTTCCTTTGATGCAGGAAACCGAACTAGATTGTTTCATATAGGTTACAACATTTTCATCTTGTAACATAAAATCAATGAATTTTAAACATTCTTTTTTATGATCTGCCTTCATAACGCTAAACATGACGTCAATTCCTGATACCAATTTTGTTTTTGATGCATCATTTAGTACAGGTAATGTAAACGCACCAAGATTCATATCTGGGTTTGTACTTCGAATCTGAGGAATTGCAAAGTTTCCAGTAAGGAGCATTGCAGAATCACCTTTACTAAAAGCATTTGTTCCATCATTATAAGAATATGCAAATGGATCCTTTTGCCCATAATTTAAAAGTTCTTTCAATTTTTTAGCTGGTTCTCCATAATGATTTGAGAAAGAATCTTTTCCCTGATTAACGTTATCATAAATTGTTGTTGAAGTAAGGTTTGCTGCCAATGCATTCCATGGAGTAATTCCTGTCCAGGAGTCTTTTAGCATAAAATAAAAAGGTGTCTCTCCATCTGATTTAATCTGTTTACAAAGGGAGATAAATTCATCCCATGTTTCAGGAATCTTCCATCCATATTTTTTAAACATATCTCTATTATAAAGAACGCCAGCGGCATTTGCTGCATATGGTACACAATATGTTCCTTTTTTCTTGCTCAGTTCCAATTGCTTTGCCATATCTTTATAGACGTCTTTTACTTTATCAAGTCCTTTATAATCGCTTATATCTACTATCGTATCTGCATCCACAAAATCAGCATAAGAACGTTCACCTCCTAAAATCGCTATATCTGGTGGATTTTCTTTTACCAAACGAGTTTTCAAAATTGTCATTGCATCACTTGGCGAATCCATCTGAATGTGAATATTAGGATTTTCTTTTTCAAATTTATCAATCATCTTTTGCAAGATGTCTACGGTTTCCCTTTTATAATTTAATATATTAATAGTTACCTTTTTGCCTGAATCTTGATTCGAACGACCACATCCTATCGATACCATACTAATCATGCATATCATCATAATAAATGAGATAATTCTTATCCATTGTTTTTTCAAATGTTTATCCTCCTTTTTATAATCTTTGTACAACTATTCCTCGAGAAACTGGTTTTATTATAGCATTATACACAAAAATAAGGAATGGTTTAACTTAAGATGTTATATAGCAAAATACTATCTATTCCTTTTTTTGTTGAATTCATCTAGCATTTTGATATATAATAAAAAAAACCTTATATTTATTTATGAAAGGAGTCTTTATGAGCCAAAATACTTTTTCCATGTTCCCGAATGAACGATTTATTGATCTTAATATATACCAATTTGGTTATGAACAATGTTCCCCCTTACATTCCTTTGGACCATTTGTCAGGAATCATTATCTCTTTCATTATATAATTTCAGGAAAAGGAACTCTTCTTTCTACTTACCAAAACCAACTACGAGAATATAAATTAGAAAAAGATATGGGATTTCTGATTTGTCCGAATACGATCAACCACTACTTCGCCGATGAAAATGATCCATGGGAATATACTTGGGTTGAATTTGATGGTATGAAAGTAAAAGAATTTCTTGATCAATCTGGGGTTACTTTCAAAAAACCTATTTATCACCCTAATTCTATAGAATCAGCTCACAAACTTCGTGATCTAATTTTATATATAGCTCATCATTCGAATGAACCTCCCCTTCATTTAATTGGTTATATGTATCTGATACTAAATCAGTTGATTCAGTCTTCCAGTTCCAAACATGATGTTCAATCTGGAAAATTAAGCGATTTTTATATAAAAGAGGCGATTTCATTTATTGAACAAAATTATATGCGCAATATTACTGTTGAAAATATGGCACAATTTTGTAATCTTAATCGAAGTTACTTTGGAAAGATATTTCATGATAACATCGGGAAAAGTCCACAACAATTTTTAATTTCTTATCGCATGGGAAAAGCCGCTGATCAATTAAAAACAACAGACCTCCCTATCAAAGATATCTGTGAAAATGTTGGCTATCCAAATCAGCTACATTTCTCACGGGCTTTTAAAAATACATATGGTATATCTCCAAGTGAATATCGAAAACAAAACCATATTATCAAAAAAGATGATGAATAATCTAAAAAAGCTGCCACATAGGACAGCTTTTTTTAGATTTCTTACTTATTTTTCACCATTCAATCACATAATGATCATATGCATTTACAATGACCGTACTTTTATATTGTGATACTCTGTTCATATCGTGTCCATAATTCAAATGAATATGTCCATGAACAAAGAATCTTGGATGCCAGTAATCTATGATTTTTTGAAATGCCTGAAATCCCTGATGTGGATAATCTATTCCATCATTCATCTTAAAGGCTGGTGCATGTGTCACTAAAATATCAATTCCACTATGCTTTTTTAAGGCAAACCATAATTTTCGACATCTACGATTCATTTCTTTTTGCGTATATTGAAATTTTCCTCCATTATAATCAATTGATCCTCCCAGACCCATAATTCTGATCCCTTTATATACAACAATTCGATCTTCTACACAAACACATCCAAGCGGTGGATCACTCTCATAAATTTCATCATGATTTCCATGAACATATAGCACATCCCCATGAAAAAAAGTAGCCAGAAATGATAAATATTTCGGATTTAAATCTCCACAAGAAATGATCAATTCAATTCCTTCTAACTTTTTTGGATGAAAATAATCCCATAAAGATTTGGATTCTACATCAGCTATTACTAATATTTTCATCTTACAATCCTTTTTTTGCTGTTTTTGTTCCTTGCAACTCTACAATTTTTTTCGCTGACTCTTCCAAATAATCAATCGACGGAATTTCTCCTATAATATTTTCATAAAGGGAATCCATCTCAATTATATCTGTCGCACACATATCTTCATAAATCTGAAATTTTCCATCCGCAATTGATTGTTTTACAAATTCTATGAATCGTTTTGTTTCTTCATCTAGACAACTCGTATAAGCAATTGAAACTGCCCCTGCGGATAATCCCCACCAATAACTGATTGCTTTCCCTTCTTTCAAAAAATTATTACGATCCCAGCTTTTATCAAAAATACTTTTTATAATCTTTTCATAAAAAACATTCCAATTCCATATCGGTATTGCAATATGTTGAATTTCATCTCCTTTTTTAGAAAATAATCCAAATTCGCTGCATTGCTGATCCGGTGTTGTTAAATCCTGTCCTAAAATATAAGTTATATTCTCATCATTCAATATCCTCTTTGTGTCATTCTTTACTGTAGACCACACTAAATGTATCTTTGCTCTAGGGTTTGTCATCCTTACTCCCAACGCAAAAGCATTAATATTTGAAATCATTCCATATATCGGATAATCTGCTATGTAACCTATTTGATCTGTATCTGTTAAAATTCCTGCAAGTAAACCTAGTAGAAATCTTGTCTCATAAAATTTTCCATAATAGGTTCTCATATGTCCGCACCATATATTTAAAGAACAATTAAGAATCTTAATTTTAGGATATTCTACTGACATTTTCAGACTTGCATTTAAAAGAACAGGTGTTGTTGTAAAAATCACCTGACATCCTCTTTCAATTGCATTTTTTATAGCATGAATTGCTTGTTCCTCATTTCTTATATTATCATATGTTATCACTGAAATTTTATCCCCAAATTTCTTTTCCAATTGTTTTTTTCCTTCCATATGACTATATGTCCATATACTTGTTTTTGCTGATTTTACATTTATAAAAGCTATTTTAAGATGCTTTTTCTGGAACAATCCTCCTATTTTTGCTTCAGATTTTTCAGGCGTTTCCAACAATTTTGTATCATTCTTTTTTCCAAACAAAACCATATAGTCCCATGCTTTTAACATATTTTTCTGCATCTGCATTTTATCTTCTTCCAGCCATGCTTTGGCCCCAAAGATTTTAATATATGATAATATTGCGTCTCCTATTGTTCCTGGATACTTTTTCATTTTTTTCATAATCATAACCGTATTATAATAGGATGACTGAAAATCTTTCTGATTTTTTTCACTCCATGGAACTTCAAAGATATTCAAAAAACAATTCGCTAATTCTGAAAATCTTTGTGATTTTTGAAAATAGATATTATAATTTTTGGATAATCTGTAAAAATCCAAAAATTCATAATAAATCTGATTTTCTTCTGTATAATCTTTTTGAGGGATCAGTCTTACAACGTTCGCTAAAACACTATCGGCTCCTTCGTACTTTAATACACTGACTCTCTTATTTCCTTCTTGAATATAAAACTGATGCATAAATTCATAAGCGATGACTGGTTCCCGAATTCCTTCTTGTAAATGACTTTGATACAAAGCTTCCCACTTTATAGCGAATTCTGATTTTTCATCTAACAATGGATAAAAGTTTCTTGAAAAAGCATTTGTTCTTCCTTTTGTCTTTGTCCCAATGATCAAGTCAATCGGAATATACAATAATCCTATATCCTGCTCTGCTACAATATCTGTAAATGATAATATCTCATCCAATACCTGAACATAAGGATATCTGCCTTTAACAGAATCCCCTCGATATTCTTTTAGCCCTAATTTTCTCGCCTTTTCATATTCTTCCAATGCCATTGCTTAATCTCCTAGCAAATTATTTTGATAAATTACATTTTCCTCTTTAACAATACAAAAATCAAATGTTTGCAAATCTGCTTTTAATGCAATAGATTCATTCCCATAACTTCTTGTAATTTCCAGTGAATGCTCTCTTGGAATTTTCACTTCAATTTCTCCTTCCAGAGCAAATGCAGATTCCGTGTTTCTTAATTCCATCAATCGTTTTAATTCCTTAACAACTTTTCGTTTTTGTTGTTCTTCTATCTCTTCCATTGAAAAGTAATGTCGATTGATATCTCGACCATTTTTTGTCTTTTCCATAAGTTCAATATCATTTTCCCCTGCCATCATTCCTACATAATATACTTGTGGTACTCCTGGTGCAAAAAATTGAATAGCTCTCGCAAGCAGATATGCTGCATCATTATTTCCAAGTGCTGAATAATAGGTTGTATTTACTTGATAAATATCTAAATTATTGTATGCTTCTGTATTATAGATTTTTTTTACATTTGCTCCTTTTACGAACATCTGTTCTTTTGTTTTTTCTACTTCTTCATCCGGAAGTAAATCTTTTACATCAACGATTCCGATTCCATCATGTGTATCTAACGTAGTAAATTGCTTTTTAGGTGACATTTCTAACCAATGCTTTAAGTATTTCCCTTCTCCGTTATATAATGCATTCAAAACTAGTACAGGAAGTGCAAAATCATAAATCCAAAATCCTTGTTTTGCAATCTTCATCTGAATGCTATAGTGTTCATGGATTTCAGGAAGAATAATCACCTGATATTCTTCTAATATATCTTCAATCTCATGTAAAAGATTCCATATATCCGGCTCTACAAAAAAGCAGCTAGTGTCCGCTTTTTTTACTGCATAAGCAAAGGCATCCAAACGAATAATCGAAGCTCCTTTTTTACACATATTGATCAGTGTATTTTTAATAAACTCTTTTACAACGGGGCTTTGTACATTTAAGTCCACTTGTTCCGCATCAAAAGTACACCATATCTTTTCTTTTGTTCCATCTCCAAATTCTACCTCTATATATGGTGCTCTTGGTTTTCTCTTATAAATTTTATCTACCTGTTCTTGTGTTGGCTCACCATTTTCCCAAAAATTTTTGTAACGAATAAAAAAATCTTTATATTCTGATTCTTCCTTTTTTTCTTTAAAATCATTAAAATATGTTGAACTTCTTGAAATATGATTTACCATAAAGTCAAACATCAAATAATAGTTCTTACTTAATTCTTTAATATCCTCAAAACTTCCAAAGCGTGCATCTACCTGATCATATCGCATCGGAGCAAATCCTCGATCCGCTGAAGACGGGAAAAATGGAAGAATATGAATTCCTCCAACAGCTTTTGCATAATATTTATCTATAACAGATTTCAATTCATTCAAATCATTGCCTAAACTATCTGCATAAGTGATCAACATGATTTTGTTATTTAATTTCATAAATTTCTCCTATCTTATCAATACTTTTTGTTTTTCATATTGTATCATTATAGGAACAATCATGTACATAACTACATATTTGTTAAAATATACCATTATGCTATATTTCCATTAAATAATAGTACATAACTAGCATTAAGATAATTTCTTTTTTGTGACAGAATTAATCATATGTGTCATTGCTGACTTGTTTATCAGAAATCATTATTCCAATTTTCAGTAATAAACATAAAACATAGGTCCTGTCGTACAAACAGTGATCGTATCTGCGATCGGTTCCGCCAGATAAACGCCCATTGCTGCATCTGAAATAAAATGTGGTAAAAGAAAGATCAATGGAATCAATATGATGATCTTTCGCCAGATCGTAAGGAAAATGGCTTTCGGCGCCTGATCTAATGCCACAAAGCTATACTGGCACGCAACCTGTATTCCATAAATTAAAAGCATTGCCAAGTAAACTCGCATACTTTTATTGGTATAAGCAATCAAATCCATATCATTTGTAAAAATCGATGAAACTGCTGCCGGAGAAATCATACAAATAAGCCAGATCAAAAAGGAACCGCTGACACAACTGATCAATAATAAACGAAATGAATTGTATAGGATATTAATAAGCTGTGCTGCTATGGCGGGAAGTGCGAGTTTTAAAAATGCTTTTGGCACTGGCATCACAGCTAACAGCTTATCTCCTGATTTCTTTTTATATTTTTCCACAAAAACCACCTTCAAACTATTCTTTTGTCTTATTATAGCTTGAAGATGTTTGCTTTTGAAGTTACTATGAAATTTATTAGTGACTCTTTTGCCTAGATTTCTTTCTTGTTATCTGCCCCTGGTGTTGTGACGATGACTTTCTCAGGTGTGATGATCAATGCTCCTTTTGCAGTTGCTGCGCCATGAAACATTTCTTCTACCATTGCCTTAAATGTATCGACAATTGCTCCTTCTGTTACGTATTCAGCTGTTCCTTTAATCTGATATCCTTCAAGGTTCTGAGCATTGTATACAGAAATTGCAATTTTTCCATCGTTTGCTTTAATGTTGTTTAATGTTGTCTCAAGGAAAACATCTCCTACAACTAATTTTCCATCCTCTGTCACATCTTTAAAAGCAACTGGAACTACATTGGGTTCTTCATTTGCACATGTTGCAAGATCCCACATACCTTCTTTTAATAATTTCACTACTGATTCGTTTAACATTTTGTATACCTCCGTTGTTGTTTGATCAATTATTTTGTATACTCATGTTATCGAATTTACTTTTATTTTGGAAGATATTAGGGAATTTATGAGTTGCTATTAAATTTCTTATCTCCTCGTTAATATATTTTCTCATCTAACACTTCAATGTAAAAACTTACCGGTCTGAAACCGTCATTGCAACTGATCATCGCTGAATTTTTATTTTTCATCCAGCCTTCATAAATATCACTGCCTCCATATGCTAATGTCATAACAAATGGTGAAATACTCTCCCATGCACTTTCACAAAATCCTTCTGGTCGTTTCCATCCTTCTGTAATAAACACTTGTCCTTCTTCTATATCGCAGGCATGCTGGATTGGATTTTCATACTTTTCCATTAGATCTTTGTATTCTGTTTTCCGTACTGCGGTAATTTTACATCGTTTCATTGATTTCTTCCTTTCTTTCATTTTCTCCATATACAACAAAAACCCCACGTAAAAACGTGAGGTTTAAGAATGGACTAGGCGGGAATCGAACCCGCGTCCAAAAGCCAATTCACATGAGGCTCTCCCATTACAGTCAGTCTTCTTTCATTCCCTCTACCGTGCTCCGACTAACAGGATCACAGATTCAGTAGCTTCATCAATACTTTAACCGGCACAAAGCTTGACCGGTCAAGGGTCCTGCATGTTTGAAGCCAGGATTCCAGACTACAGGTGATCTAGAGCTGACTGCTGCAAACTAGGCAGCGTACGCTAATTTATTATCTGCGTTTATATTTAAGTTTGTACCGTAAGGTGGTCCCTCCCAATGGCTCCTCAAGCTTCATAACCCCTGTCGAAACCTTTACTAGCCCGGAATTAATAAGCTTGGTTCGAGACTGAGAGCCTTCCCAGTCTCGAAATTATATTATATAGTCTCTTATATAGGATGTCAAGTCTTTTTGTATAACTTCTTATACAATCTTTAATCTTCCTTGAAATTATCCAAAGTTTCTTACTTTGAAGTCTCTCTGTGCTTCTCTTAACTGATCTCTCTTTGAGATATCTTGTCGTTTGTCGTAGAGTTTCTTACCTTTGCATAATCCGATCTGAACTTTCACCAAACTTCCACTAAAGTATACTTTTAATGGAATCAATGTATATCCCTTCTGATTGATCTGTCCGATCATCTTGGAAATCTCCGATTTATGCAATAATAGTTTTCTTGTACGAAGTGGATCTTTGTTGAAGATATTTCCTTTTTCATAAGGGCTGATATGCATCTGATGAATGAACACTTCCCCATTATCAATATCAACAAAGGATTCTTTGATGCTGCAGTGTCCTTGTCTTAAAGATTTTACTTCAGTTCCATGAAGTACGATCCCTGCTTCAAAACTGTCTTCTACAAAATAATCATGTCTTGCTTTTTTATTATTTGCTATGAGTTTAATTCCATCCGTCTTCGCTTTGCTCATAATCATCATCCTCCACTAACTCAAAATCAATATTCTTAAGCATCATATCCACATCTTTGACACGGATTTTCGCCTTCTCTCCTAATTTAAATGTTCTTCCAGTTCTTTCTCCTACCATGGAATAGGTCTTCTCATCATAGTAATAATAGTCTCCCGGAAGAATGGATACATGAACCATTCCTTCGATCGTATTTGGAAGTTCCACATAGATTCCCCAGTTTGTCACACCGGAAATGATTCCTTCATGTACTTCTCCGATTCTTCTTCTCATGTATTCCGCTTTCTTAAGCTTACATACTTCTCTCTCGACTTCTTCTGCACGGCGTTCCATCTTAGATGACTGTTCTGCTACTTTTGGCAAAATTGCATCGTAATGACTGAATCGTCTTGTTGTAAATTTATTATGCAAAGTTTCCTTGATGATCCTGTGGATCTGAAGATCTGGATATCTTCGGATCGGTGATGTAAAATGGCAGTAATATTTTGTGGACAATCCAAAATGCATAGAGCTGTATGCAGAATATTTTGCCTGTTTCATAGATCTTAATGTCAAACGGCTGATCAATGGTTCTTCTGGTGTTCCTTCGATCTTTGTCAGTAACTTCTGTACTTCCTTTGGATGAATCTCATCATGACTGCTCTTTAAGTAAATTCCAAAGTTTTGTAAAAATACCTGTAACTTATCAATCTTCTCATGGTCTGGAATCTCATGGATTCGATACAAAAATGGAATCTCTCTCCAGTAAAATTCTTCCGCGATCGTTTCATTGGCACACAGCATAAAATCTTCTATAATCTTTGTTGCTGCATTTCTCACCTGTGGATAAACATCAACTGGACGGCCTTTTTCATCTAAGATGATCTTAGATTCTGGAAAGTCAAAGTCAATACTTCCTCTTTCATGACGACGATGTCTTAAAATGTCGGATAATTCCTTCATTAACTCAAACATTTCTACAAAATCTTCGTATTTGTTACGTTCTTCCATATCCCCATCCAAGATTTTAGCTACGGATGTATATGTCATACGATGATCGACGTTGATCAATGTCTCTGCGATCTGATGATCGACAACCTTTCCACTTGGATCAACTTCCATGATACAACTTAATGCCAGTCTGTCGCATCCCTGATTTAAGGAACAGATTCCATTCGATAATTGATGTGGAAGCATCGGAATCACACGGTCTACAAGATATACACTTGTTCCTCGTTTTAACGCTTCTTTATCTAATGGAGAGTACTCTGTTACATATTCGGATACATCCGCGATATGTACTCCAAGTAAATAATTCTTTCCTTTTCTTGATAATGTGATCGCATCATCTAAGTCCTTCGCATCTTCTCCATCGATCGTTACCATTGGCCAGTCTCTGATATCCATACGGTCTTTGTAGTCAAATGCTTTGATCTGTGATGGAATCGTATCAACCTGCTGTTTGACATCATCTTCAAACTGGGTTGGGATTCCATAAGCTTTGACAATTGATAAAATATCAACTCTTGGATCATCTTTATGTCCTAAAACTTCAATGATTTTTCCTTCTGGACTTCTTCTGGCATCTCCATAATCTGTGATCTCTACCATCACTTTAAATCCGCTGGTAAGATTCTTGCACTGAGATTTGGATACAAAAATATCACTGTCAAATCTTAAATTATCTGGAATCACGAACCCAAAGTTCTGGTTTTTCTGAAGAGTTCCGACCACTGTCTTGATTCCTCTCTCTAAAATCTTGATGATCTTTCCTTCTTTTCTTCTTCCAGAAGTTGGATGATCGTCCAATACCTGCATTAAGACCGTATCTTCATGGAAAGCTCCATTCATGTTCTTCTCATGAATGTAATAATCGTCATCTTCCCCTTCTACAGTCACAAACCCAAAACCTTTGCTTGTACAACTGAATGTTCCTTTGACCGTCTTCACACTTGGCGGCATGTATTTTCCACGTTTACTTACTTCAATCGATCCTTCTTCTACCAGTTCATTCAAAATCTCAACAAACTCGTCACGATCTTCTGGAGCTACCTGCATCAGGTATCCGATCTCTCTTTGTTTCATTGGCTGATAATACGGATCGTTGATCAACGCTTTAATTTTCTTCTTTCTGTTAAATCGTTTATCTGTCATTACGTTCTCCTGTATATTTAAATCTTCTTAATCTTTTTATGGAAATTCTCTTCGACATAAAAAGCACCTCTTAAAACAAGTTTAAGAAGTGCTTATCTTTTCTCTAAATAAATCTTGAGCAAAGGATTGCTGCTGTTACGAAAAATACGATCGTAAAGAATGTTGTCACTTTGATCAGTGTTCCTTCCTTAGAACGACCTTTGTTCTTGCTCCAGTATGTTCCGCTATCTGCTGCACCGGTTAAAGAACCTAATCCCGCCTCTTTTCCTTCTTGCATTAATACTAATATGATTAATAAAATTGATGCTATAATAAAAATTACAGTTAATGCTGTTTTCACGATATGCCTCCTAATATATTTCCATTCACTGTGGTTCATTCTAACATATACATATCAAACTTGCAAGGAAAACAACAATACTTTGCATAGTTTTTACATTTTTATCCTTTTACCAGCCATATTTTGATAAGCTTCCAAGCTCTTCTTCAATACGTAATAAACGATTGTATTTTGCAGTACGATCAGATCTGCATGGTGCTCCTGTTTTGATCAGTCCTGCATTCGTTGCAACTGCAATATCTGCGATCGTCGTATCTTCGCTTTCCCCTGATCTATGAGAAATGATTGTTTTGTAGTCTGATTTTGCAGCTGTCTCAATGGCATCTAATGTCTCTGTCAATGTTCCAATCTGATTTGGCTTGATCAAAATACTGTTTGCAATATTTTCCTTAATTCCTTCTCTTAGCCGTGCAACATTTGTTACAAATAAATCATCTCCAACTAGCAGGATCTTCTCTCCAAGACGGTAGGTCAATACTTTCCAACCTGGCATATCTTCTTCATTTAATCCATCTTCAATGGAAAAGATCGGATAATCTTCGACAAGCTTTTCATAATACTGCACCATTTCTTCAGAATTTCTTCTTACTTCCTTGCCTGCCATCCTGCTTTCTCCCATAAAATGATAAACTTTCTCATCTTCATTATAGATTTCTGATGCAGCACAATCCATAGCGATTGCTATTTCTTCTTTTGTTTTATATCCTGCCTGTTCAATTGCCTGCACCAAAAGATCTAATGCCTGTTCTGAGCTTTCCAGATTCGGGGCGAAACCTCCTTCATCTCCAACACCTGTATTTAAATGATTTCTCCTCAAAATGTATTTTAATGTATGATAAACATCAGTTCCCATCATCAAAGCATCTTTGAAAGAGTCTGCACCAACTGGTGCAATCATAAATTCCTGAAAATCAACGGTATTATCTGCGTGTTTTCCTCCATTTAATATGTTCATCATTGGTATCGGAAGTTTGGATGCAAAGCTGCCTCCGAGATACTGGTATAACGGTAAACCTAGTCCACAAGCGGCTGCCTTAGCAGTTGCAAGTGATGCTCCAAGGATTGCGTTTGCCCCAAATCTTTCTTTGTTTGGGGTTCCATCTGCTTCTAACATGATCTGATCGATCTCAATCTGATTGAGTGCATTTTTGCCAGTCAAGCGGTCTGCAATCTTGTGATTCACATGATTAACAGCTGTTTCAACACCTAATCCACGGTATCTTTTTTCGCGGTCTCTTAACTCTAACGCCTCATATTTACCTGTGGACGCACCAGAAGGGACAATTGCTCTTCCCAAGGCTCCATTTTCTAAAAGTACATCGACTTCTACCGTTGGATTTCCTCTGGAATCTAAAACTTCCCTTCCGATAACATTTTCAATGCATAAACGATTTTTCAATTTTTGTCACATCCTTCTTTATGAAAATAATAGTGGTATTATTTCCTTGGTTGGATGTTTTTATACATATCACTAATATCGATCAAATATATTTCTTTTCCATGTTGCACCAGCATCTTCTTCTCTTTTCCTGCCAGATACATTTGCGTATCATCTCTAAATTTCTTTGGCAATATAAATTTCTTATATGTCTTATTTCTTAGATTACACAAATAATCATTGCCTTGATCATCATCAAATAAAACATAATCTCCAGCATCATCAATAATATGTACTGTTTTGACATCTGGAATATCAATGGATGTTTCATATGCCAGATGTTTTAAATGTAACTTTCCTTTCTTTTCTTTGTATACATACCATTCGTTATTTGAATATTGTTCTTCTTTGGAGCGGTCATCCCATTGTTTTGTCGCTTTGGCTGTTTTTAGATTAATTTTATTCCAGACGTTGTATTCAGAATTTTTTGTCATGACAGGATTTCCCATTGCTACAATCTTGTCTTTTCCAATAAAACAAATTTCTTCATTGTGTGCATATCCACTGATTTCTGGCTGTTTGGTTTCTTTTCTTGTTTTAAGATTCAATGCACTCCAATATCCTTTGCTTCTGTAATTTAACAAAATCCATTCCCCATCTGGTGTCATCTCCATATTGCAGATTTTGGTGTCATCTGTAATCTTTGTTACTTTTCCTGTTTTAAGATTTAATTTTGCAATACATTCTTTTTGTATGATATCATCTTTTTTATTCATATGATATAAAGAAACATAAATCGTATCTTCATCCCATACTTTCCAGAAAATATCACTGATATTTCCTTTCACATTGTATACATAAATTTCTCCACGAATCACTGCATACTGAAATGAAAATTTCCTTCCATTATAAATTCCATGGAACCATTTTTTCTCTGGTTTTAATTCTTTTAAATGATTCCCTTCAATTGTATATACTTTGTCTGTCACTTCGACATCGTATTTTCCTTCGTAATGATACTGACAGATAAAGCTTTGGTTGTGTCCTTGTTTGATTTCCATGTTATCTTTTAGCACAATCTTTTGGGTTTTCTTATGATCGCTGACATCTTTGGTTTGTGTTACTTTATATATCGTCTGTGACATAAATGTCTTTTGAATCCACTGCCGAAATGTTTTCGATGTCGCTGCTGCCACGCTAACACTTATTCCTAAGGTCAGAAAACAGATCAATGCAATCGTTGCTGCTTTAACCATTGGTGTCATTTGCTTAAATTTTAATTGCTGTTTGTGGTTTTGATTCTTTCTCTTTTCCATATCTTTCAATGTTTCCATCAAAAATTTATCATCCACTGCATCGATTGCCTGAAATAATGTTTTTTCCTCATCCTTATTGTCTTTCATATTTCAAATCCCTCCTCTTTCAGATATTCTTTTAACTCTTTTCTGATCCTTAACAGTTTGACTGACATATTCTTTGGAGTTATTTCATAATCTCTCGCCATTTCTGAGACCGATTGCAAAAACCAGTATCTTCTTAAAAATAAAATTCTTTTTTCTTTTGGCAGTTCCTCTATGAACTTTGCAATGATCCATTTTAATTCCCGTAATTCAATCTGATTTTCTACATTTTGTTCTTTGCTGATGCACTCTTCTAATTCTTCCAGTGAAAGATCATACTGGCTGTTTCTCTTTTTTGCATGATGATATTCATAGCGTTTTAATGATAGATTTTTTATGATCCTGCAGATATACGCTTTGAATGGATTCGGTTTCTTGGGCGGTATCTGATTCCACAAGGTAAGCCATGTATCACTGACACATTCTTCACTGTCTCTGATATCGTTTAAGATTCCCATGGAAATGCTTGTACATAATCGTCCGTATTTTTTATCTGTTTCGTGAATTGCTCTTTCTTCACGGTTTGTATATAGATCTATGATCTTTTGATCTTCCATTGACACGAAAATTTTACAAAGCTATAATATTCATAGGTTTTGATAATCATTTTAGAGCGAAAGGTTTTAGTCTTATGGATAAACGATATGATTTATACTGTCAAATGATCAACGAGCTGGATGAGGGAAGCCGTTTCATCCAGAAATATGACTCTATCCCCCACGATTACGGCGCTGCCGTCCTCTACCAGGCAGAGTCTCAGATAATCAAGGCTGTCGGAGACCAGCCGGGAATTACGGCCTCGGAACTGTCCAGGGAGTTTCATAAGACCAACAGCGCCTGCTCCCAGCTGATCCGCAAGCTTAAGAAAAAGGAATGGATCAGGCAGGAGCGGAACGAAAAGAATAACCGGGAGTATAACCTTTATCTGACAGATGAGGGGAAGGTTATCTATAAAAAGCACGAAGATTTTGAAAATGCCTGCTATGAAAGGACGTATCATATGCTGGATGAGATCTCTGAAGAAGAGATGAGGACGTATATCAGAATCCAGAATCAACTGAACCGGGCGTTTAAGCTGGACGTGGAGGAA
>OGEK01000240.1_pt1 | contig 63916 bp, 51 predicted proteins | sample 1570641 | NCBI WGS metagenome assembly OGEK01 (sample SAMEA2582136, study PRJEB24529) | metagenome | biome: Human gut stool | place: China | collected 2011
AGATTCCCGGATACAAGCAAGATGAGGAATATATTGCATGGTTTTCAAAGCAGGTAGCGAAGCTGAAAGAAGAAGATGGCAGATGCTATATTCAATTTATAAACAATCCTGACAGATTTGGAATCGGAAAAGCATCTTTGTATGATGATTTAAAATACGTCAAGACTGAAGTAAAACCCATGTATGGAAAATACTATATTCTCATCACATTCGATGACAAGATTGCCGAAGCAGAAGTTCCTGAAAATCCGAAGCGAATCCTTGGTCTTGACCCTGGAGTAAACAATTTTCTTGGTGTCGCAAACAATTTCGGTGGTGCCCCGTTTGTGATGAATGGCCGTGCGGTAAAGTCTGCAAATCAGAGATTTAACAAGAAGCGCGCAAAGCTTATATCTTCTGTTACAAAAGGCAGTGACAGTAAATCTTCTGTAAAATACAGTAAACAGCTGAACATTTTAAGCCAGAGGAGAGAGTCATTCCTGCGTGATTACTTCTATAAATGTGCATGGTATATCTGCAGGTATGCAAAAGCTGCAGATGTTGATGTGATAGTGATGGGGCATAATGACGGCCAGAAACAGGAAATCGACCTTGCAGACAACGTAAATCAGAATTTTGTGTCCATTCCATACACAAAATTTATCACGATTTTAAAGGCGGTTGCCTCAAAATGCGGGATTGCTGTAGTAATCAGGGAAGAAAGTTATACATCACAGGCGAGCCTTCTTGATATGGACGATATACCAACATATAAGAAAGGCGAGAATAAGAAGTATGCGTTTTCTGGAAAGAGGATTCATCGCGGCCTTTACAGGTCAAAGAACGGGACTATTTTGAACGCGGATATCAACGGAGCCGCAAACATCCTCCGTAAAGAATACCCGAACGCGTTTGACGGTATTAAAGATTTTACATATTTGTGTGTCACTACTATCTCTATTGGTTACAAAGATTTATATAGAAATGCAAAGGTCTGCGCTGGCAGACCAAAGCCATATAAATACCATAAATCAGGCAGATGCACAGTTGTCAGACATATGGAACGCAGTCATAAAAAATGTGAATACTGCAAGCTCTGGGGAAAAGGAAAGTTTGTCTGGAGGCCAGATAAAAATAAACAGGATGCACAGCAGGGAAAGCTGCGTAGATATAAAAAAGGTAATCCCCGTAACAGGGGATAGAGGGATAGTGTTAGTCCTGCGAGGCGAATTTGGCCTCGCGAAGAAGCCGCGGTCAACCTCTGGTTGCCCGTCGGTCAATCACGATGAAGAACATCTGAGAGAAATTCTAAAACTTACACAGAGTGCTTTTGATACAACGGCAGCGGCGTATATTTTGGAAAAATTAAAAGAAACTGAAAAAAATATCAATTATGAAGTGTAAAAAAGAAAGCCAGATAAATCTGGCTTTCTTTTGCCGTTTCGTGAATTATAAGATTCCGCTGAATTCGCATTCGTTGTCTGTAATTGCAGTTATTGAAGCTGCAAAGCAGTTTGCAGGACTTAAATAGTTTTCAATACATTTTGGGCAGCATTAGCTGCCTTTTTTCGCTGTGGCTATATTTTTTTTTGCAAAAATTCAGCATATTGTAAATATACAAAAAAGGAGGAAAAAATATTGGAAAATGGTGTTGAGATTATTGGTACGATAATTACTGATGTGGATAGAAATGCTGAAAAGATAGTACTCCCTAAATATGTTGAGGGTACATTATGGAATATGTCACTTTGCAATATCAAATGTATTGAAGTTGAGGATGTAAACGTCCTGCGGCTGTTTACCGGCCTTCCGGAAAAACTGATTGTAAAAAATACTGACCGGTTTATGGTTGATGAGAATTTTTTCATCCGTCCGGGTATGAAATATATTGAAATATGTGAAGAAAATGAATTTTATAAAACAATTGACGGTATTGTATATACAAAAGACGGAAAAACTCTGCTTAAATGCCCGAGAAACCATCCTGGAAAAGTAGTAGTCCCTGATGGAGTTGAAGTGATTGCAGAGAGTGCTTTTGAAGATACATCCATTACGGATATTGTTCTTCCGGATTCATTGCGGAAAATTGAAAGAAGGGCGTTTTTTGACTGCTCTAAGTTAAAATCAGTAGATTTTGGACACGGTCTTGAAAGCCTTGGAGATATGTCACATGATTCCAAAACCTTTGAATCATGTTTTTCACTGCGCGAATTAAAGCTTCCTCCGCAAATGAAGACGATTGGCCGCGGGGTGTTTAAAAACTGCGGCATAGAAAAGCTTGAGCTGAATGAAGGACTTGAAGATATCGGAAGTAATGCCTTTCTGTACTGTAAAAATATTAAAGAGGTAACGCTTCCCGATTCGTTGAAATCTCTTGGAGAAAATAACTTTTTAAATGCTGAAATCGTGCATACAAAGCATGTATTAAAAAATCTTGTCAGGGCGGTATCTGATGTAACGTTTAATGATTACAACAATGTATGTACGGTTGCCCTTGATGTTGACGGAAAGCTGATTTATCTGCCAAGACATCTGGCTATCGAATATGTGCCGGAAGTGCAGGATGTTATTGAACAGAAAAAAGACTGGTATTACGGAATGTTGTTTGCTATGTCCCCCGACATCAATTCGAAAAATGAAACGGCAATTTGTGCCTATATGAACGGAGACCATAACCGAATTCTTGATGAATATGTAAAAAGCCGGGCTGACTGGATTGCGAAGTACCTGGTTGATGTAAATAAAACAGAAAGGCTTGTTAAGTTTTTGAAGACCGGCCTGGTAAGTGAGATGATGGCGAAATATCTGATTGAAGAATATAACAAGCGACCTGTTTTAAGCAGTGATGATGTGATAGCAAAAGCATATCTGCTGCATGTAATCGGAGAATCGGAACAGGAAAAGGATATCGAAAGCGATTTGGAGTTGTAGTTTTTCAATTTGGCGAAATCCGGCATACTGTAAGAAACCAAAAAAAGAAAGGGGAATAATTATGTATAGTCAAATTGAACATGATAAAGCAATATTCTATTTTGATATTTTACGTGATATGTGCTGTGATATTGATATCCAGGAAGATGCTGACTGTCTGGTTCTTGGAAATGAAGAAGAAAAGTGCTCTTATAAGTTATCTGATGTTAATAAAGTGTTTCCACAAGTGAAAACATTATACATTGGGCCTAACGTAATTGATATCGTCATACGGAACGCAATGTTTCCTAACGTTGAAAAAGTAATATCTGACAATCCAATGTTTGCTTCCGGAAATATGCTGGTGAAACACCATATCTTATTGAATGCTTTTTATCAAACGGATGATGCGGTCATAGACCTCAAAGATGTATTCCTTATTAAAGCTTTTGCCTTTAATGGATGCAGAGCAAAAAAGTTTATTAATACAGCAGATATCAAAGTCTGCAGTGAGAAAGCTTTTGCCGGCTCGGCTTTGTTGAAAGATAATCCGCAGCCAATAATAACAGCCGGAAGTATTCTTGTTAAAATAGCAGAAGACGCTGACGAAATAGAAATTCCGGAATATATAACGATGGTTATGCCGGATATTCATTTTCGTAAGATACGTAAATTGTGTCTTCCGGGCCTGACACATCCAGTTACCACAACTGTAAGAATGGATGATGCCCCACCTGTAATAGCATTTAAAAATTCTTGTGAATTGCATGATTTCTGTATGACCTTTAAAACCTGCAAGGAGTTTGAAATTATCGGAGATGGCGCGTATAAAAGTGTTGACGGAATCATATATAGTGCAGATATGTCAATACTTGTAAAGTGCCCAGCCGGAAGAGAAGGAAAAATCGTAATTCCCGATGGTGTTGTTGAGATTGCACCGGGAGCTTTCAGTAACAGCTGTATTCAGGAAGTCGTTTTCCCTGATTCACTGCGAAAGCTCGGGATGTCAGCCTTTTCTTTCTGTAAGAGACTTGAACGTGTTGATTTTGGGCGCGGGCTTAAAGAGATTGGAGATTATGACAACAACAACTGTTTTCGTGGATGTTCTAAAATTACTTCTCTTGACATTCCTGAACAGGTTACGTTTATTTCGCCATTTGCATTCCAAAAATGTCAGCAGCTTAAAACACTTATCCTGCATGAAGGCATTGAATGTATAGAAGACAGCGCTTTTGCAGACAGTAAAATTGAAACGGTTGAGTTTCCGGCGTCATTAAAATGTATCGGGACGTATGCCTTTTTGGATACAAGCCAGGTAGTATTAAATTCAATCCCGGCTGGACTGGTGAGCTCCATTTCTTATAATAATGTCATTAATACTTGCACTACAAAACATTATACAGAACTTATATTTAAGTCCGATGATTTCCATGCATTCCTGCCAAAATCAATCTCATGGAACCCTTTTGAAGAATACGATTCTAACCCGGGAAAGGTAAAAGACACTGCTCTATGTCGATTGGCGAATGAACCTTCATATGAATATGATACCGCTTTTGCTGAGTACAGATACAACAAAAACCAAAAAATAAAAGAGTATTTAAAAAAGAATTCAAAAGAAATTATCCAATGGCTGATTGACCTAAGCGATGAAAAAAGATTGATATACTTTTTGCAGTCCGGATTAGTAGACAAAAATGACGTAGGACAAATAGTTGATGAAATCCTGAACAGTAATTTGGAAAACAAGTCAGTAATAGCTGCTTATGCCCTCAACGGGCAAAAAACGGAACAAAAAGAAGAAAATATTGCATTTGCGCTATAGCCTAATCCCGGCAGTTAAACCTGCCTGGACTTTGTTTTTTCGATATGGAAATTCAGCATATTGTTTTTGTAAATCTAAAAAATATTTAAAAAGAAAGGAAGAAAAAAAAGATGGACAAATACATAAAATATGATGCACAGCCTGGTGTTGTACTCTACATTGAAAGTAAAGGTAGTAATAGAGAGTGCTGCTATGACTTAGACATTAAAGATGACGTTACGGAACTGTATCTGATGGTATTTGATTTTTGTCTGGATGACAATAAAAAACAGTTTAAAAATGTCTCTAAAATTGTAATCCTTGATACATGCGGTGATTTGTGTTTACCAAATCAGATGTTTCCAAATGTGAAAGAAGTTATATCTTGTAATAACCATTATACCGTAAAGCAAAATAAACTGCTTCTCAACAATTTTAGCCGCAGTCTTATTAATGTTTTTGGCTGGAATACATCCGATGCGATAGATATGCGCGGAATTGAAGTGATTGAAGACGGAGCATTTTGTGGATGTCAAAGCCGCGTTCTTGAAAACTGTGATACAGATTACATTAAATGTAAAGAGCATGCTTTTGACGGGTCATATTTTTCAGAACAGCCATTTAACAATGGCGTTAAAATGGCCGGCTGTATTGTTATTGCTTTAGATAAAACAGCCGATAATGTCGTGATACCAGAGGAAACCAGGTGTATGGCTCATGGTCTTGATTTTAGCCAAATTAAAAAAATGACATTAAAGACATCTACATTCTGCTGCGATTATGATGGAAATCTGCCTGAAACACTTATTATTGATGGATGCAATGATATAGACAGTGGCGAAATTAAGGATATAACAGGATATGGTGTTAAGCATATTGAAGTTATCAATAATAAGAACTTTGTGACACTTGATGATATTGTGTATAATAAAACTAAGACGACAGTAGTTGCGTGCCTGGCTGAAAAAACAGGTATGGTTGAACTTCCTGAAGGAGTCACTAAGATTGAGCGTGAAGCGTTCAATTACTGCAAAATTAATTCTGTAAAATTTCCGTCAACATTGAGACTGATTAGTGATAATGCCTTTGCAGATTGTGAAAACCTGAAAACAATTGATTTTGGATGTGGGTTGACGCATGTCGGCTCTTCAGTGTCATGGTATACATTTGCATCTTCAGGTCTTGAAAAGATTAGTTTTCCAAGGCAGGTAAAAAGCATTGGAAGAGGTGCATTTTACGAGAGCCAGCTTAAAGAAATCACATTGAACGAAGGCCTTGAAATAATAGAAGAAGACAGCTTTATGATGTGTTTAGGTCTGAAAAGCATATCAATCCCTAAAACTGTATCCACAATCGGAAGATGCGCCTTATCATATGTAAAAAATGTATATGCAGAACATTTTACAGAAGATATGCTTACTGCCATAATCCTACCACCTGCTGTAAGAAGTAGCCAGTCGTTTACAGTATTGACGATTGACGCTCGAGAGGATGTTGGAATATGTAAAACGTTTTATGTGCCAAAACATTTAAAACATAAGCATATCAATACAGTAAAATGTGCGATATTTGATTTTCTTGCAGGCAAAAATGACATTACTAATCGTTTTTATATGTACTCTTCAAGCATGGATGAAAAGCAGGATACTGCACTTGCAATATATAAAGACTGCAAAGATGAACAGGCAAAAGAATATGTAAAAAAATATGCTGTAAGTATGCTTGAAAGATACATAGAAACAGAGCGTTATGATGATTTTATTGATTTCATCAATCTTGATATCTTATCTTCCGCAAGGTTAAAAAGTATTTTACAGATAACAGAAGATGCTCCAGTATTGGCAGCATGTGTTCTGGATAAACTAAAAACTAAAGATAACAGTAAAAAATTTGTCATCTGAAGAAATCATGCCGGCATTTAATGCCGGCTTTTTCTTGTTGCCGAAATTCGGCATATTGTATGTATAATTCTGGCAGCTACCAATTACTGCCTGTTAAAAGAAAGGAGAAAAAATGAACGAATATGTCAGATATGAAAATATGCGATACGAGATGGCAGAATGTGCCGAAGTTGTAAGACGAGCTCTTGGCCTAACAGTGCCAGTATCTATCAAAGATTTAATGTCCGCGATGGATAAAATCGGAATACAATGTGTTTCGGATAGCAATCTTAATACCGATACTGAAATCAGGGTTCTTCCAGAAAACAACCCAGACTACGCGTTTCAGGTTGCATACAATGCAAAAATCAACGAAAGAAATCTGATTTTTTGCCTGGCTTCGGCAATGGGTGATATCCTGCTTCATCGGATTGATTTTTCGAAATAAGCGTGTTCAGTCTGTTTTTGCAGCCGCAGATATTCTGCGGCATTTTTTGTATGTAAAAGATATCCTGCATATTGTGTATGTAAAATACAAAGAAAGGAAGAAAGAAAATGTTAAATGAAATCAAAACCCAAGGTGGTAAAGTTACATTATACACTGAAAGGCCAAAAAGCAAATATTCATATACGTTAATTTGTACTGATATTGATGTGGATGATGACGTGCAGACTCTTACACTTATTTCAAATTCACATGAAATAGAAGCTGATTACGTGATGTATGACTTCAGGTCTGTTAAAAAGCAGTTTCCAAATGTTGAGACTTTAGTCATTACAGAAATGGTGATTGATGTTTACGTCAGTAATATGATGTTTCCTAATCTTAAACAGGTGGTATCAAAGAATAAAACGCATCTTTCTGGTGGCATGCTGGCTCGCAAATGCAATGACGGACAAGCCATCCTGCAAAATGTTTTCTGCCATAGTAAAGATTATGTGATTGATATGGCCGGCATAACGAAAATTGAAGATTATGCGTTTGATGGCTGCCAATCTGAAAACATTATCAATACAGGTGATATTACCAGCTGCAGCAAAAAATCATTTTATGGATATCCAGTATTATTCAATGAGCAAAAATACGTGAATGGTGTTTTTACAATTAATAACAGAATCCTGGTTGCTGTTAATGATGACAGTGTTGTTGAAATACCGCGTGATATAAATGTTGCGGTGGATAATCTCTCATTTGGTGAAGATGATAATAAAGAAGTAATTATTTATGATATAAACCAGCTCAGATATATTCCAGGCATAAAAGGCAAATTGACAATAAAAGATACATCGTATCTTGCTTTTCTCCAAATGCAGGATATTTTAAATTATGCTTGTAGAGTAAAGGAATTAAATATTGTAGATAATCCATTTTACTGCACTGTAAATAATGCCGTTTTTACAAAAGACAAAAAAGTATTAGTATATTTTCAGAACAATATAAAGGGAAGATATGAAATCCCGGAAGGTACTGAAACTATATGGGATAATGCATTTTATGGAGCGTCATTAAGCTCTGTTAAGCTTCCAGAATCATTATGCTATATACATGCTAATGCTTTTTGTGAATGCAAGTTATCAGCAGTTGAATTTAACCATACAATGACACATTTTGAACAATGTTGTGGTAATGGCATATTCTCATCGTGTGGAACTTTTTCAGAGCTTGAAATTCCTGGATATGTGAAAGGTTTATCTAAGAATATGTTCAGTAATTCCAAGATAAACAAACTTGTTTTAAACGAAGGGCTTGAATCCATAGAAAGTGGTGCACTTTCTGGATATACGGCGCAGGAAATCACATTGCCAAAATCATTAAAATATGTTGGTAATTACAATTTCTCTCAGGCAACAGTAATACATGTAACAGGAAAAAGAGTTCCCTATGGTTTATTGAAGGCAGTTACATCTACATATTCATATCGTAAGGATGACAGTGAAATAATCATAACCTTAATCGTGAATGACAAGACATATTATCTTCCGCGTCACATGCCTTCTAAATTGGCGGCGCGTCTTGATGAACTGTTTTCCTTTTACGATGTAGTTCCGGAAGATGAGATTGATGGTCTATTCCAGAAAGATGGCATGAATACCATCGATAAAAGTTTACGGCAGGACATGATGATATGTTTGTATGACATCACAAAAAAGGATTGCTATAAACAACTATTGAAAAATGCCAAAAAGAGCATTGTCAAGCGTCTGTTTGAAAATGGTGATGAAAAGCAGCTGATACGTTTTTTCAGTTTTGGATTTTTTGCATCAAAAAGTCTTGATAACTTTATCAAGCTTGCAAGTGAAAAAGAGATGGTGGTGCTTGTATCATATCTGCTTGAAGAGCAAAAGAAAAAATCCCCCAAAAAATCAACAAAATTTAATATTTAAACACGCGCCCGGCATATCCTGCCGGGCTTTTTTGTGTTACGGGAAGTTTTGCATATTAGATTTGTAACACAAACAAAGAAAGAACAAAGAAAGGAAATTAAAATTATGAAAAAACTGAATGACTTTGGACAGAAGATTGGTGGAGCAAAAAAGGATATATGGGCGATTTTTAAAGAGGCAACAGAGGATGAACAGAGCAAGATGGCAAGAAAAGCTGCCCTCTGGAAACATCCTAAATATGAAGCTCTTGAAAAACAGGGTATCCCGCGTGAAGTTCTCTTCTGGAGAGACCAGATGCGTGATGCAGTTGCACCTAAGCCAGTTAAAAACATTGGGATTGAGGAATATATGTCCTTTGTCCTTGATGTCAAGTCAGATGCGGAAGAGTGCATGACTCTTGATGACATCAAGAGGTTCTATAAAGGTTCAGACAATGAGACTGCCGGAATCTTTAAGTATTTGGAAAAGGCTTCTGATGACCCGAAAGACAGGCATTGGAAGTATGCCAGCAGCACCGCAAAGCAGCTCCTTGACGGTAATACGGTATTGAGATATGTATATCATATTGACCGTATTAAGAAGGATAGTGACGCATCCATGTTCATGGCTACCCTTGACGAAAAGGAGAATAAAAAGTATGAAATCATCAAATGTACTGCTGAAAACATGTGCAGCGAAAAATTTGATGATAAGCGTTTCAAAAATGTTATTACACTCCCGAATAGTATTGTAACATTCTTTGATACAGCAAACTATACTTCACTTCTTGCTGAATCGGATGAGAATGCCGTATACGTTCCGATGTACAACAAAAAGACCCGTATCGGCGTTGCACTGTCAGAGCTTGAGGCAAAAAATATTATTGCCAAAGATAAATCCAAAAGATTATCTGAAAAAGAAGACGCAAAGAAAGAAGCGTTTTTGCCGCCGCATCTTTCCATTATTGAAAGAACCGGCAGCAGCTATAACTTCTTTAAGTTTTCCGATGGCGGAGTCTTGATGGCGAGATATGGACTACGTGGAGGAGAGTTTGGTAACTACACTACTTCAAAAGACCGTATTGGCTCTATAAATATGGCTTATGATGCTTTTGAAGACCTGTATAAGGCTGTATGTATTTCTCCAAAAGATATCAGCCTTGGCGGTGGATTGGCAATTGCTTTCGGAGCACGTGGACGCGGTAACGCTATGGCGCATTATGAACTGGACAAAAATGTCATCAACATGACTAAAAAGCGTGGTGCTGGCTCTCTGGCTCATGAATGGGGTCATGCAATGGACGCGTATATCGCAGAGCAATTCGGTGTGCATGGATTTGCATCTGCTAACCTGTCAAAGATGCCAGAATCTGTTAAAAAGCTGGTTAAAGCATTCAAAGAGCAGGACGGAAAGGAGACATTTTTCTATGAGTCATCAAAGTTCTTTGATGGTGAATACAAAAAAGCCGGTAACGGTTACTGGTCATCTGCTCATGAGATGTTTGCCCGTGCTTTTGCATGCTATGTCAAAGATAAGCTGGATGGCAGACGCTCAGATTATCTCGTAGGACATGCTGAATGTGCAGTTTCCGGCGTGATGGTCGCTTATCCGCGAAAGGATGAGAGGAAATTTATCAATCAGTGCTTTGATGAGTTTTTTACAGATATGATTGAGAAGGGTATCTTATCAAAATATGAACCTGAAGCAAAGAAAGAAACTGATAATATTGAAGAAGTCAATATTGAAGACTTACTTTTTGAAGGCCAGGGCGGTCAGATGATGTTTTTCTAAATAGCAAAGAGAAGTGGTGATAACATCACCGCTTCTTTTTTTTGCAAAAAAAATCCCGGCAGATTTCTGCCGGGGAAAGTTAAATGATAAAATCAGAAGCATCGTTACAGTCTGCCAGTGCATTTAATGCTGCTGCCGTAAGAACCGTATCATTCTGTTCTTGTGCAAATTTCAGCAGTTCGTGAAGCTCTTGCTGTGTAAATATTTTCATTGATAAAAGCTCTATCGTCAGTTCGTTATTTTGCATGTTGAGGCAATGCTTTAGGATTGAATTTGACATAATCTGTAAAAGCTTTCTCAGTCCGTTTTTGTGAGTATGCTTATACAGCGTTAAGATAGACCTTATTGAAAGTTCGGGGTCATTGATATTTTTACATAAATCTACCAGATAGTCATCAGGCAGTGTCTTAAAGGTGCTTAGGAGGTAATCAAGCTTATTTGCCTGCCAGGTGCTGATATATCTTGTGAAATACAGCTTTTTTGCCTGCCCGTCCTGCATCATATTCAATACAAAAATGACATCTTCGTTGTTAATCTTAATTGCCTCTATACGTTTACTGTATGATTGTGTGCTTTTTGCAATATCTACAATCAGTCCTACAGGGACATCGCCGCAGATGTTGAAAACTTTTACGCCATGAAAGTTATCTGGCGCTATCATCTTTAATGATGCCGGAAGCGTTATGGTGTCAACTGTGACGTTTCTGAATGAATTACGCCCGATATACCGGAGGCCTTCATGTAATACCACGGATTCCAGATTGACGTTATGGAACATATTTTCACATGTTGCAGTAACGCATGATGGAATTTCTATATGCTTTAAGCCAGTACAATTCTGAAAGATTCCGAAAGCACCAAATTCCCCATAATCAGTAATGCCGTTTCCAAGCTTAACCTCTGTCAGCATTTCGCATCCATAAAAAGCATAAGAGCCGATGCCGCTAACTGTGTCTGGAATTGTTATGGACGTTATGTGACATCCTGAAAATGCATATGACCCGATAGTCTCTGTTTTGCATGGTATAGTATACCTGTCTTTATTTTGTGGACAATATAGCAATATTTTTTCGTCTGCAGTAAATATAGCGCCATCAATTGATTTGAGGAATTTGTTTTCTTTTGTGATATTGATGTTTTTTGCATTTATGTTGCCGAAATACTGTGATATATTTGGCGTTTCTAATGCATGCTTGTCATTGATACTTATTGTATCAATATCATATTTTTCAAGATACCATTTGAATTTCGCCAGACAGTCAAAAGAATCAAAACTTACCTCTTTAATACTGCCTGGAAACTCACATGCCGAATAAATATCAATATCATTAGGAATATTAAGCTTAGTCAGTCCTGGCTTTATTGATACGATTACTTTTCCGAATTTTATTGTACCGTCAGCATATTCTTCATCATTAAACAGAAACTTGCAATCTTTAAATGCATTTTCTTCACATCCCCAGACATCATCAGAATTGATGACTTTTGAAATATGGCATCCTGAAAATGCACCATTGCAAATGTATTTGACATTACGCAAATCAACTGTTTCTCCACGCTTTATGCAAAAGGCGTTCATTAGATATCCTGGTTCATCACTTTGTGCGATGAGCATAGGAACATCGTTAATGTATCGCTTATTATTGGAAATGATATGATTTACATTTGGAAACATACGGTTGTCTATATGTATGGCTCCGATATCATCTTCAATGATAAGCGTTTTTACATCGGGGAATGTCTGTTCTATACCTTTGAGCCTATATACAAGACCATGTGTAAGGTGATTACATATACTGATATTCTGCCATAAATAGCTTTGAGATTTTGCTTGATGCACGATATCCTTCAAGGATTCCGGAGACAAAAACGTAAAAGTATCAGTTCCTGGTTCAATATCAATGTACTCACATTTTCCATGTGTTGAAATATAATAGCTTGCTCGTTCTGTTTTTATTTCTACCATTTAAAAACTCCTTTCGTGTTTATTGTTTGCAAAAATAATATGCTGAATTTTGGATATGCTTGGTATTGGTCTGAGTGCCAATTTTTTCTGTATGGAAACACAAAAAAATCCGTAAAAAAAATATCGTTTCTGCAGAAATTCAGCATATTAAATATGCCAGAGGAAATAAGGCCTCTGAGAATTTAAAAATAAGGAGACAATAATTATATTATGTTAACAATTGATGAAATTAGACAGGGATTAAAAGATAATGGATATATTCCAAATGATGATATCTGCTATGCAGTATTCGCTGCATTATCATTAAATAAGCCAGTTCTGATTGAAGGAGACCCTGGTGTCGGTAAAACTTCATTGGCAATTGCCGTTGCAAAAATGCTTGGTCTGCCGTTCCTGCGTCTGCAGATGTATGACGGGCTTACAAAAGATGATATTTTATACGATTACGATTATCAGCGTCAGCTGCTGACATTGGAAGCTGTAAAACCAAAAATCAATGAAGAGATTAAAGACCTTAACGTAAATGCAGCAATCAAAAAAGTGTCCGGGGATGTTGATTTTTACGGAGAAGAATTCCTGATTCCACGTCCAGTCCTGCAGACGATTAACGGTACCGGAAGGAAACTGCTTTTGATTGATGAGATTGATAAATCATCAGAAGAAACTGAATATATGCTGTATGAATACCTTGAGCGGTATGGTATCAATATTCCACAGCTTGGAGCAGTAGACTGTCCGGAAGGCCAGGAGCCAATCGTTTTTCTCACATCAAACGGATACCGTGAACTGTCCGGTGCTATGCGCAGACGATGTGGGTATCTGTATATTCCAAAGAAAACCCGTGAGGAAATCATCGAAATCCTGAAAAATAATGCCAAAGTAAATGACAAAGTGGCTGCCGGTATTGCATCCTGTATCGTATCATTACAGGAGGAAAGCCTCAAGCATCCGGTGTCTATCTCCGAAGCGGTAGACTGGGCAAACTTTTTAAGGAATGACGCAAATAAGGTAAAAGTAATGAATTCCATTGGTCTGCTCGCAAAAGACAGACGTGATATGGGTATTATCAGAAAGACTGTCGAATCCTATGCGGGAGTGATTGCTGGATAAGGAGGGCTTGTGATGGCAAGAAGATGCGAATCATGCCCTATGCTTGACCGATGCGATGAAATAACAACCGGCGTGTGCTTGATGGAAGATATTGATGAGACTATGCCGGCGGGAGACACCGCCGGTAGCGCTGGTGACGATTCTTCATACCTGTATGAATTTATTTTTGAGGCATGCGAATATTTCAGCAGCCTTGGCTATATCTGTAATTCGTCTGAAATTTTTTCCGTCATCAGCGATATGCATGGCGGACAGATGGATGTAAAAAAGCTGCTTTCGGCAATGGTAACACACAGCTATAAGGAAGCATTGATGTTTAATAAGGTCTATGAAGAATTCGTTGAAAGGTATTATCACAGACATCGCGAAGAGAGAAATGCGAAAAATGAGCATGAAAAAAACAAACAAAAAATAAATGAAAAACTGCAGCGGCTGACCGGGCGTCAGAAAGAACTGATTGAGCAGCGGGAAGCCGGTCAGAAAGAATCAAAAGAAGTGAAAAAAGCACAACAGACTGAAGAGCTACAGAAAAGTATTAAAAACCTTGACGAGTGCCTGGAAGGGCAGCAGCACCTTAAAAACCTCGTGGAGACAGTGAAAAGCGGAATAAAACCGGAGCAGAGCCAGCTTATGAAGGAAGTGAAAGCTGCTTCCATGAAAGCCTGCATGAAGCCAAATAGTAGTGAATTGATGGAAGCCATCAGGGAACGCGGAAAACAGCTGAAGGCAATTAAGGATGATGCGAAGAGTCTGAACAGCCAGATTGCACAGACCGAAAACGACATAAAGACAATGCAGAAAAAAATGGAAGAGGAAGACAGAAAATTCCAGAACCGAATGAATGAGATAGTGAAGGAACAGTCTCTTTCACACCGTGCAGAATTCAATAAAGCTCTTGCCAGAAATGCAGTCCGGTCAAAACACGTCGGAGATATGGTTCTTGAAAAGAACTTTTCAAAAATGACAGATGCGGAGAAGCGGCAGATTGCAGATTATATCAAAGACAACGCAAGAAAATTCAGGACAAAAATGTCAAGAAAAATACGTGCAAATAAGGCGTCCAGGATTGACATTCCGGCTACAATCAAGAAAAGCTGCCAGACAGGAGGTGTTCCGTTAAGGCTTATCCATCAGAAGCCGGTAAGACAGAAATCAAATCTGATACTGATTCTTGATGTGTCAGGCTCCTGCAAGAATGCGTCTGAAATGATGCTGGTGTTTATGCATGCGATGAAAGAAGCTTTCCCTGGCGGCTGTAAGACTTATGCTTTTACAAACAGGCTGTATGATATATCAAAGTTTTTTGACACTGACAACCCGAACGAAACCGTTAAGTCTGTGTTGGATGCAATCCCGCGTTCCGGGGCGTATTCTAACTATGAAGTCCCGTTCAAGACGTTTTACAACGAACATATGAGTGAGGTAACCGGTGATTCTTACATTTATTTCATCGGTGACGCGAGAAACAATAAAAACGCCAGCGGTGAGGACTACGTGAAGGCGATTGCGAGAAAGGCGAAAAAGGCTTTCTGGCTGAATACTGAAGAGGTTGACAAGTGGAATTACGGAGATTCAATCATGGGAGTGTATGCGAAATATATGACAAAGGTGGCGCAGACGGTTACGCCGGCTGAACTGCTTGGATTTTTGGAGATGTGAAGAAAAAAGTGATATGGAGTACAAAAGAAGAGACGGAGATGTCCTGATACGGAAGGTGCTTTTTGATGAGTGCCCGATGTGCGATAAAACGCATGAGGTGGAAGAGTGGGAGCGTATAGATACAGCTATGGTCCAAGGACAGAAGGTGTCATATACGGAAAAAATATTCTTTTGCCAGAATGCGTCCGATGATATGAATATGTTTGTTAATGGCGGCATGCTTAACGAAAATCTTACACGATGCCGTAACGCATATCGTATACAAAACGGTCTGCTTACATCAAAAGAGATTGCCGGCATCAGGGAGGAGTATGGCCTAACATCGGAAGAGTTTTCTAAAATTCTTGGATTCAAAGAAGACAGGATTAAGCGTCTGGAAGCTAAAGTAATTCAGGACAAAGAAACAGACCAGTTAATCAGACGATTCCATACCGATAAAGATTTTGCTGCTGACCTTGTACAAAAAAGTGTTAATGCGTTGCCGGAAGGAAAGTCAGAAGAGGTGCTGAAAAAATTGAAAAAATAATTGATGAGAAACACACGCAAACATGCCGCAGGATACCCTGCGGCTTTTGTGTAGTCAGCAAAACCATTCTTTCTTTCCTTTAAAAATCCCGCATACTAATTACAAAAGCAAAAAGAAAGGAGCAAAAAAATGCCAAAAACAGATAACGAAGATTTCAAAACAACATATCGGCCGCCGTATCCTGTAGATGCATCGGCATGTGCTAAGATACTGAATAAGTACTATGATGTCAAAAAGGATGACGAAATCGTAGACGTTGTAACGCTGACCGAGCCATACAATGTAATCAAAAGTTACGCATTCGATAGTTGCCATGTTAAAGAACTGACCCTTCCAGATACCGTGGCACGACTGAACCATTTTGCTTTCGCAGACTGTAAAACGCTTAAAAAAATTACTCTCGGGAAAGGGATAGAAAAATGCGGAGAAGACTTAACTTTCCGGTCAAACGTACAGGAGATTGTTTGGACAAAGCCGATTGGCGAAGATGTAGACGAAACATTGTCGTCATTACTGTATGGGTTAATCCAAGAAGAATCCACGATATTCTACCGGACAGACGAAATTCAGTTAAGCAAAGGGAAAATATTTCTCCAGACAGGAGAAGCACAGCAAACATTCCTGCTGACATACAACGGCAGAAGCATAAGACTCCCAAAATGTATCAATAATTATATCAATATGTTTGTCATCCAGAATATGGTGCACGCAGCTCTCGCCAGCGATACAGATGAGATAAGCCGGTTTCTGTCATACCGCCTCATTTTTGGAACGCTGCAGGATTTTCAGAACAAAGCGAACGTAGCATTGGAGCTGTACCTCCTGGAATGCTCGTCAGATGCGAAAAAATACCTTCAAAACAATGCGGTAAAAATCGCAAAAGCGTTTGCGGAAGGCGGAGATGATGTTGCCTTATCAAAATTTGTGGCTCTCGGCCTGATGGACGCAGAAGCGCTGCTGCAGACGCTGCCAATCGCTCAGGAGAAGGAGCTGCCGACGTCCACAGCATACCTGCTGGAAGAGATGCGGAAATACAGTTTAAGGCTTCCTGATGCTTTGGAAATCTAAAAAAGAAGCAAAAAATGCTTCTTTTTTTTCTTTTTGGAAGATTTTTTCGATATACTAGATGTGTAAGAAAAAACTAAAAAAAATGGAAATTAAAAAGAGAAAAAAGGAAGAAAGAAATGCTAAAAATCACTGAATCTGCTAATGTTGCACATTACGTCGGCTGCGACTGGGTTGAGAATTCCGCTATAGATTTTGCAGCGATATTTTTTCGTTCTACCATCAATTCCCGCATATTAATCACAAATACAAAAAAGAAAGGAGCAAAAAAGTGATAAAAGAACTCAAAAACAACGGCTGCAGATTCATGTGTAACTGCAAGGCCAGTGGTTTGTCGGTGTTTGATATGGATGTTGAGGATAATGTGGAAAAGATTGAATTTTCTGGGATTGAAGAAATTGCCATCGGGAAAAAGTCGGAAAAGTCGTTTCCAAATGTGACAACAATTATTATTGGAGGAGAGATAGAGTATATTTCAATTCCAAATGAGATGTTTCCCAATGTGAAAAATGTAATATCATACAATAGATGTTTTCTTAATTCTAATATGTTACTAATGAAGGAATATGGAAAATCTTTGGAAGATGATGGAACAAGAATGGAAACAATCTGGCTTCTTAACACATTTTGCAAGCAGCCTGATGAGGTGATTGACTTAAAATCTGTCGAATACATTGATAAATATGCATTTTCTGGCTGCCAGTCAACAAAAATCATTAACGATGACAGTGTGAGAGTGACGATGCCATTGGCATTCAGCAATGCGCCATTTTGGAATGAAGAACCTGTTGGCGGTGTATATATGGCCGGCAGAATGGTGATTGGTTTTGATGATGCTGCAAAAGAACTAGTGATTCCAAAAGATGCAATATATCTGAACGGAGCATTAATTGTTAAAATGTGTAAAGAATGCAGCAAAATTGTCGTTAAAAACAGTGGCCTGTTTTTCCAGCATGCATTTTCTTCATATGACGCACCAAAAAATCTCGTTATTGATGATGAAGTGGCGCTAAAAGAGAACCATTTTTGCAGTTATATCAAAAATTGCGATAACCTGCAGAATATAGAAGTTACTGCAAAGAGTAAGAAATACACGACTTATGATGGCGTTTTGTATGATAAAACCGGAAATACCTTACTTGCCTGCCCGAAAAAAAGAAGAGGGGCTGTTAAAATTAAGAATGGAACGCAAACGATTACAGATAATGCTTTTTATGGCTCCTCAATTGAGGAGATAGAAATGCCTGATTCTGTTAAAAACCTGAAAAAAGGTGCGTTCTGTAATTGCCAGAAACTGCAAAAAGTCAATCTTAGCAATTCACTGAAAATAATCCCAAACTCTTGCTTTGATTTCTGTGTTTCGCTACATGAGATAAAAATTCCTGACAGCGTTGAAATAATTGAGAAATATGCGTTTTTTAATGCCGAATTGACGAATGTTGATTTTGGAAAAAGCATCAGGGTTATCCAATATGGCGCATTTAAAAACACTAGCCTGAAAAAGCTTCGGCTGCCAGCATCAATTGAAAAACTTGATGAAATTGGACCATTTCCGGTCACTGATGTGTACCTGGAAACACCTTATATTCCTGAAGGTATCTGTAAAGCAATTACGGAAACTCTGGCATCTGTCAACATTTTGAGAGCTTTCTATTCTCCAGACTATGTAGTACGGCCGTATGTAACAGTACATATGCCGGGTCAGACAGTATATTTTCCATCATATATGCTTTCATATATAGAAAGCCAGGTCAACGATTTTGTTAACGATTACAATAGTTTTCCAGAAAATATGTTCTATTATTCCCCCGATGATATAATAATGAGATGCAAAATCGCAATGGCTGAATGCAAAAACCTCAACTCCAATACTGCCAAGAATTTTTTGCGTAACAATATCATCAGCTGCGTAAAATCATTTGTAAAAATTAAAGACGAGCCTGAATTGGTAGATTTGCTTCAACTGAATCTTATAGAAACTGCTGACGAATTCGCCGAAATTCTGCAGATGATTCCAGAAAGTATGACATCTGCAAAGGCTTATTTACTGAATATTTCTAAAAATCTCAATCTCGTTGATTTCTCGTGCTAATCGCCTTTTAAGCACCGCTCCACTTCGGAGCGGTGCTTTTTTGTGCTTTTTTGCTTATATTTTTTTTATGTAAGGAAGAGTATATATTGCAGATATATCTCTGGCCTTTCAAGAAATAAGTGGTAATTCTCGGTAATTGAATTGCCGAGATGAAAACGCCTAGGCATACAAACAAATAAAAATATCGTTTACGACTTATTGATTTCTCTGCGTTTTGGCGTAGAGAAATTTTTATTTTCATCATTTTTTTTCGCAAAAAATCATCTCCTTCTTGATTTTTTCAGCATATTAACTATGTAAGAAAAAAGCAGGAGGTTTTTGATATGGCAAAGAAAAAGTCCATACGGGTTGATTTTGTGAAATCTTGTATTACATATAACAAACTGAATAAAATTGCCATATCAGGCATTGAAAATATCTGTAAGCGACTGAACCTTGACAGCATCTATAATGTCATTAACGGCAGGTTTGCAATCCCTTCTAAGAGACCATCAGGTAAGAAGTCTTCTTCAAAGCGCGTTGTAAAATGTGATACTGTATTTGTGGCTTACAGATTTTGTGGCCATCCAACAGAAGAACAGGCGTCAGACTTAAACCAGAATATTGGCGCTTCACGTTTTATGTGGAACCGCATGCTCTCAGATTATAAATTGATGTGGAAAATGTACGGCATTTCAATGCCTATGACTCCGGCTGATTACAAAGATGTATCCGGTCTGGAATGGCTTAATGACAGGGATTCCCTGGCACTGGCAAATGTTCAGTTAAATCTTGAAAAGGCAAGAAGTGACTATTTTGCCGGTGAAAGAGGCGCTCCTAAACGTAAGAAAAAGCATCAGTGCAAGGATTCTTATACGACAAACCGCGTCGGAAAAAATATCCGCATTGAGGATGGCGGTCTTCGTCTTCCAAAGATTAACGGTTTGATAGAGCTTTCCATGCACAGACCAATTAAACCAAACGGCACGCTGAAAAGCGTTACGGTTATACACGAGCCAGACGGGAAATGGTATTTTTCAATCCTAATTGAATATCCAGCCGAAGAAGTTGAATTATCAGACGGATTACAGAAGTTTTTTGCTTCCGGTGATATCAATGCGATTTCCGGAATCGGGCTTGATATGTCAGTACCTTTCCTGTATATAGATTCATCAGGAAATAAGCCGTCTTATGAATTAAACGGAAGAGAAATAAAATTTGTTAAGCAATATCGTAAACTCGAAAAACGCATTGCCAAAGAGCAGCGTAGACGCTCTCATATGGCTAAGGATTCTAACAATTACAACAAGCAGAGCGAGAAAATCGCCAGGCTGCATGCGAAAGCCAAGCATCGCAGGGAAGATTTTCTTCATCAGATTGCAGTAAGACTGGTTAGAACTTACGACGTGATTGCGATTGAAGACCTCGATATTGCAGCAATGAAGAAGGCTCTCAGCCTTGGAAAATCCGTGTCTGATGTTGGATGGGGAAGATTCACGGCAATCCTGGAGGAGCTCTGCCTAAAATACGGCAAGATTCTTGTACGTGTCAGTAGGTGGTATCCTTCCTCTAAGACTTGTCATCATTGCGGATATAAAAACGATGATTTGCAGTTATCTGAGAGGATTTATGTTTGCCCGGTATGCGGGAATATTATGCCCCGTGACAAAAACGCAGCCATCAATATCCTTGAAGAAGGACTAAGAATCTTGAAAGAGAATATATTTAGACCATCAGTAGAGGGATATTCTAAGCCCGCTCTGATTACTACGATTGCATAAAATGCAGTCTTTTGGTAACACGATAACTTTACCGGTGGAACACTGGAGTAGCCTGTCGAGCTACGGGGTCACGTTTACAGACGTGGCATAATATGTCACCCGGATAGGCAGGAAAAGAGAGAGCCTGCGGGCTCGAAGCCTGTGTCTTTAGGCTGGCTTCTTCGGAAGCCTGTTTCTTTAGATGCGGGTAGTTCACTATCCGGGAACGAGCGCGAAGCGCGAACCGATAAAAGCCTATTTTTATTATGCCTGCGGGTGCATTTCCAGAATGCCCGCAGGCATTCGTATTTTCTTGCATATTTTCAGCCCGTCCAGCTCCAACAAAAATATGAAAAAAATGTGAAAAAACGTCAAAAAAATTTTTTATTTTGCATATTAATCTTGATGGAAAAAAGCCATCTGCTAAACAGGAAGCCATAGGCTGAAAATATGCCAGCCTGATATGGCTCCGATTAAGCGAATGTGACATATAACCTAATGCATCTGGCGTATAAAAGGTTGAAGGAAACTGCACGAAGCCTTCTGTTGGGCTTTGGCTTTGCCTTTTGCTGGTTCGCAGGGCTTTTGCCTGATATAGTACGGAAGAGAAATCTTCCTGGTTTCCATGTAGCCTTTCCTCCAGGCTTAAATCCAAGTGTAAATAATAAAAAATAGGAGGTAAAAAGATGCAAAATTTAAAGGTTAAAATGTTGTCTGTCGCAATAGCGGCTTTAACTGCTGCAACTCCGATATTGTCTTCATATGTGGCATATGCAAGTGATATTACGGTAAATGATGATGGAACAGTAACACAGATTTCTACATCAACAGATGAAAAGACAGACGAAACTAAGTTCCTCTTCGTCAATCTGAAAACGGCCGGAGGCAAGGTTGTGATTAATGAAGGCGAAGACAGTGAACAGACTGTCCGGCTGGAAAAGCAAATGGACAGGTTACATATTGATGTATACGATAAAGATAACGTTATGATATCCTCAGAAAATGCGATAGATAATGGTTATACTTACGTATATGAAGCAAAAGCCGATGATGCTGTTAATGTGAAGGCATATGCAGATGACGGCTACGTAGTAAAGTTGTATGAATTAACTGACGATTCTTCTGGTACTGAAATCACTGAGGACGTTGGATTTGATGCAGGAAACAAAGTAGAGGCTTTTAAATATCCGGTGTTTATGGAATATGATAAGACCGTAAAGATTAGATTTGAGAAGAAAGGGTCTGCTGAAGATATTGCGGAAGATTTGAGCGTTAATGATGAGACTGATGAAGCCGGGAAAGAAGTAAATGCGAAAGCTGAAGAAGCCGCTGGTAATAAAGAAGAAATCAAGGTAGAAGCAGATGTAGATAAGCCAGAAAATTCAGAAGCTGAAGATGTAAAGGCTGATGAAGAGGCTGCAACCAAAGTAAGAGATGATAAAAAAGCCGAAGATGCTGATGCCCCAGAGAAATCTGAAGACCTCAAGGATATTGACAGTAACGACAAACAGAATGTATCTGAAGAGATAGCTGTTGACAATGATTTGACGGTGAATACTGATGACAATAAAAAAGATAACGAAGAATCAGATATTACTGTTAATGATAGCAGCATCACCAAAGATATTGATGAAAATGCTGGTGAAGAGCCAGATGAGAAGTCAAGTGAAGACATCATGAATAATGATGGAGATTCAGAAGACGCCAAAGATGCAGATTCTGATAATTCAGACGAGAATTTCGTTTCAGATGAGGCTTCAGACAGTGCAGATAAAGACACCACAATTAATGACGCAGAGACAGAAGAAACAGAAAAGGCTGAAGAGGCTGACAGTCACACAGATAATACTGAAGATAAGATAGAAAATGACAAACAGGATACTGAACAGTCATATGATATATCAAATCTTGACAACACAAGCTTTGCTTCTGCCAGACTTGTAGTAATCTCTGATAATGCGGAAAGTGTTTCTACTGATAGCAAGTACATAATTGCAAATTATCAGAATATTTATCTGATTCAATATGAGACTGTTGAAGATGCAATGAAGGCATATGTGAAATATACGGATGCCGGATTAGCAGCTGAACCTGATGCGATAATTTCCGCTGCAAGTGATGAATTGTTAGCAGATGAATGTAATCAAACATCTATGAGTGAGGACACAAATCCTATAAATTTCATATACGAAGAAAATGAGTCCACTATTATTGATAGTAATACAAAATTAATTGCATTGATAGATACTGGAGCTTCGGATAATGATAATATTACAAATAGGGTTTCTGTTATCGACAAATCATTTGAAGGAAATGGTCATGGCAACGAAATGGTAAAATCTATTTTAGAGCAAAATCCGAATGCAAATATATTATCAATACGAGCTATTGATAATAATGGTCATGGCAATATCTCTGGAATAATTGCAGCTATGGAATATGCGTTAAATCAAGGCGCTGAAATCATAAACTTATCCATATCATCAAGAACAACTATGTTGAATAGCGTGTTGGAATCTGAAATTAAGAAAGCTGTTAATGCCGGTGCATCTGTAATTGCCGCAGCTGGAAATGACGGAGCCGATGTTAAAGATTATATGCCAGGTTCAGTAAATGAAGCTATTGTAGTTGGCGCATGTAATGAAAGCGGTGAAAGATTAAGCTCCTCAAACTATGGATATACAGTAGACTATAATGTTGTTGCAGACTCTACATCTCAAGCAGCTGCAAAATATAGCGGTTATATTTCCTCACATGATTATATTGATTTAAATAGTGGCTTAATTTTTAGTCCAGATTATAGTGAAATGGTGTCTGATAATGATAAAAAACAGTTACGAGCATATTATATGCTTTACGACCAAACAAGACCAGACCCTGATGAACATACAAAATATGTATTTTCAACATTTAACATTTATTATCCTATTGAACAGACCTTGAATGATATGATGCTCTTCAAGATTAATCCAAATGCATCAAGATATGATTATAATGCAAATGGAATTACAATAGATGTGGATATCAACAGAGGAGCTCCGGAAGGATATCAGCATCCGATTACAGATGAGTGTATATATGATGAAAAAACCGGATATTTAAGTATTCCTGAACAATATAAAGAAGAAGACATCACTGTAACAATCTGGCAATCAAGAGAAGATGCATTTTATAAAGATTTTATACCTGATGAAGTAAAACCACAAGAAGACCAAACGGGAATGATGACGATTGCTCGATTTGCAAATGATTTCCCATATGGATACATCAACCCATCTTATGCATATAAAGGATGTAATGCTAATGTAAAATTAAAAGGTGACCCAAATTCTGTTAAAGTAGGTGACTTATGGACTGGTTCAGCAACTACAATGTATATTGGAGATACAGATTGGGGAGCTCAAGTCCCATATGGATGGGTTGCTGGTTCTGAAGCCTACGGAAAAGAATGGAGATGGGGACAGATTTTTAATATAACCTCATGTCAGAATAAGATGTTTGTTAATATTGGTGGAGCAGGAGAATACGGAAAAAGTTCTAAAAATTGGTTATGGGGTGGATGTATTAGTGATATAGATAATGCTTTCGAGGGTCCGCCTTTAGTAGGTTCTATTTATGTTGAATGTATTGCAAAATCTGGCAATAATGCAACATTTTACTTACATGCGTCATGTCATGGTCCGCAAGGCCAAGCAGCACAAACAATGGTTTCAACATTTACAGCCATTATCACACCAGATGAAACAGAATTTACTATTCATAAAAGATTTGTAAGCCCTCAGCTTACACAGCAAACGAGCAGGGTTGGTGATTTAGTTACAAAATTTGGAATTTATACAAATAAAAATTGCCCTGAAGGTCAGGAAGTAAAAATCATTAATATTAATGGTGGCAAATCTTCTAAAGCTGTAGGTAAAACAACCTTGAAAGCTGGAATCTATTATGTTAAAGAACTTAAAAGAATTTCCGGAACAATAGAAAACGGTAAAATATATGGTCCAATAAAAATCAAGAAGGGTGATAAACCAAAAGATTTATCTGATTTTATTAAAGATTCGGACAGAGATGAGATGTCAATGGATGAAAACGGATATGTATTGAACGTGCCATTCCGTTTCACCGGAGAGCTATTAACGAAATTAAAGGGTGATACATTAAAACCATTAGAAGGAGCTGTGTTTAAAGTAAACTACAGTGAAGGAACTGGCAGTGATTATAAACGCAAAAGAACCTGGTACTTTGTTACAGATAAAAATGGAAAAATAAAATATGACCGCAAGCATTTGGCAGACAATGATGCAAGGTTTAAAGGTAAAGTGCCTGCATCAGATGAAATGTTCACAACTGCTGCTGACATCAATAAGACAGCTTTACCTGTCTGTGAATTACATATTAAAGAATACCTGGCTCCAGATGGATATAATAAAGACAGTAAAGTGCATGTAATAGTAATTAAAGCTCTTAGGGATAACAATCAAAAGTTTACCGATAAGAATGCCGTTGCTGACAATACACCAACAATCGAAGACCCGGTAGCTGGAGATAAGTGGAGAATTCGAGTCCAGGCAAAGAAAATTGACGAAAATGGAAAGGGATTGACTGGAGCGAAATTTGATATATACGATAGCGAAGACTGTTCCGGAAAACCTTTAGCAACTATCACGTCAAAAGATGATGGAACTACGAATATTGAAACGATAGATAACATTCCACAAACAACTGAAACATATGAAGTATGGTGTAAGGAAGTCCAGGCTCCTCCAGGATATGCAATATTAGAAATCCCAGTTAAATTAACGTTTAAACTTGCAGATTTCAAAAAGCTCAGTGTAGAGGACCAGAAAAAAGGAGAATTAAAAATCTTTGGCCTGACAGATGGTGGCAAAGGTATTGTAAATGAAAAAGGATGGCAGGTCAGAATTCAAACTAAAAAAATCAATCGTGACAAAACGCCTTTAGCTGGTGCTGTATTTACTATTTACTCAGATGAGGCATGTAAAGATGCTGATGCAATTACAACCATTACATCTGGTGACGATGGAATGACAGATATAGCAAAAATCCTTATTCCTAATTCAGAACAAGAGAAAACTTTTTATTGCAAAGAGACAAAAGCTCCACAAGGTAAAATTATAAAGGAAACCGTCTTCCCTTTAACATTTAAAAAAGCTGATTATACAGCCCCTGACGGTGAACTAAAAACATTTGGTCCAAAAGAAGGAATTATAAATGATGAAGGATGGAAAGTGCGTGTAAATGCAAAAAAAGTTGATGGAGACAAAAAAGGACTTGCAGGAGCAAAGTTTACAGTATATGACAATGAATCTCTAAGTAATGAAAGTATACTTGGAGTCCTGGAATCATCTGCTGATGGCACTACAAATGAATTATCACTTGGCTTTAATATGAATATTACTGAAGTGACATTATATTGTCAAGAAACAACGCCCCCTGACGGTTATATTGGAACAGATGAGATTTTCAAAGTAACCTTCAAAAAAGCCGATTACGATAAATTGAAGGTACAAGACGCAAACACAAAAGGTGAGTTGAAAACGTTTAGCACGGGAATTGTGAATGTATCAGTTACTCCTACCCCTACTATTAGTGTTACTCCGACTCCACCAACTCCACCAAGCGGTGGACTGTATGTCAAAAAGACGTCAAAGGCACCTAAGGATATTATGGATTTGAAGAGTTATACTCTTGCAAATGCAGAATACAGAGTAACATCAAGCAGGGCTGGAGATATGGGAATACTGACAACAGATGAGTCTGGATACTCAAACGTACTGTCTCTTCCAGATAATAGCATTCCGCATCATCTGGATGCAGTATACGATATTCATGGCAATCTGATACAGGAGGCGAAAGACTGGATTGAGAAAGTCCAGACGACATACTATATCACAGAAATAAAAGCGCCAAATTATCATTCCGTATATGCGGGTACGAAGTCACAATCTGTTGTCATGCCTGATGATGCAGGACAGACATTTGAAATTCCATTCGAAAATGAACCGATTTTCTGTGATGGAAAACTGGATATTGAAAAGCTGGGTGTTAAAGGTGAGGTAGTCGTTGGCGCCGTCTTTAAAGTGGAATACTTTGATGCTGATGGTCCAAATGAAAGTGACCTTGTCAGAACGTGGTATTTGAAATCAGATACGCAAGGACATGTCAGAATGGACGAAGCTCATCTTGATAAAAACAATCAAAGTGATGACTTCTTTAAGTATGATGGAAATATAGTAATCCCAATTGGAGGATATCTCCAGATAACAGAGGTTGACGCTCCGGCAGAATATGTAGTAGAAACAGAGCCTGTAGGTATTGCAACAACAAAAGATGCAGACTTTAAGCTTACATACGATAATGCAAAAGCATGGTATGAAGAACTTGAACGATGCCGTGTAAATTTGAAAAAATATGAAGCAGACGGAAAAACTCCAATAGCCGGTGTTGAGTTTGAGATAAAGTTTCTAAAGCAAGCGATAGTCCCTACATCAAAAATGCATCCAAACTTCAAGAGACTATTAAAAGAAGGGGAATCTACAATACGGCATACTGATGAAAACGGTGATGTTTTCTTTGATAATCTCGACCAAGGCATTTATCAGATTACAGAAATAAAAACCCTTGATGGAAATTCGTTGTTAAAAGAACCTATCATTGTAACACTGCCGATGACAATGACCGAAGATGAAGCTAATGAATATGGTAATGTTAACTACGAAACAGCAAAAGAAGATATCAATTATTCTGGCAAATGGTATTTTTATGAATGCTTATACGAAATCACCAATAACGCAGTATTTAAAATGCCGATGACTGGTGATGATGGTAAGTGGAAGTATGGATTTATCGGACTTGGAATTGTTATGGCGATAAGTGCTGGGTTTGTGATTTGTAATGTTAGAACTCAAAAAGCAAGAAAGCGAAAAAAATAAACAAATAAGTAATAAAACAAGAACTGCCTATTCAGGTGGTTCTTGTTTTATTACTTTTGGTAAAATATTTATCAGTTTTTAGTCCATGTTGCTGTTATTTCTTCCGAACAGGTAAGTCTTAATCCAGTCATAATTCTACCATACCGAAACCATCCGGTAAATGTATATCCATCTCTGACAGGTGTTGGAACGTCTCTGCTAAATTCAAGTGCCGTTCCATGATAAAAATACATATCATATACAGTAGCGTTATTCAATGTTGGAAAATATCCGCCATTTGCATCAATTGTCAGCTTTTCTTTTTCGCCATAAGCGGTAAAAACCTGCACGCAATAATATGAAGAACCAGATTTATATACTCCAACCCCGAGATGAGTGGAATATGTATTTAATAATGCGACACGATGCCCTGGGCTATTCATCCAGCCTTCAATTACGCTTTGCGGAGAATTATATCCAGCCGCAATATTTTCTCCTCCTTTATCATCCGGAATTCCATACTCACTTAAGATAGATGTACTATCTGTCCCATCCGGTCTCGTATGTGAAAACTTTATGGAAATCTCTTTTGCCCTCTGCATAGCGGCTCTATTTAAGTCGTTATTAGTCTGTACTAGCGGCTCTCCATGTTTTGCTCTTTCAACATTCGTTAATCTAAAAATCTCAGCTGCGAATTGTTCTTCCGTAAATGTTGGAGCTGGTGTGATATCAGGTTTATCATCGTCATCACCTGATGGTACGTAAACTTTAACACCATTTGTGTCGTATTTGCCCGCTTTTCCTGACTTGGAATATGCCTTTACGGTATAGATGTTATCCTGTCCTTCAAAAGGATATTTGTCTGTACAGTTTAATCCTGAAACGGTGTCAAGAGATAACCATTTTGTGTTATCCTTATTTCTTACATATACTTCATATTGGTCAGCACCGCCAGCCTTAAACCATGAAATTGTAACAGAACCATTAGAATTTAATTTAGCTTCATTTAGCTTTACAGTTTGAGGAATTGTATTTGTTGTCAATCCCTTTTTGTTGTACGCTCCAGACTTCTTTGTTTTCTTATTATAGGCTTTAACTGTATATGTGTATTTATATCCTGTGTCTATTGGATATTTTTTGGAAGAAGTATGCGTATAACTGGATTTTGCACTATCCAGCGTCTTTATTTTAATCCACTTCTTACTACCAGCCTCTTTGTAGTATACGATATAGTTTGTAGCCCCAGAAGCCTTTTTCCACTTGATATTAATTTTGTTATAATCAGTGGCTTTTATGCTTGACAACTTTACCGTTCCAGGTTTCTTGGCTGCCGCCTGCGTTCGCATCTGCAAAGCCTGCGGGATGCAGATGAGCGCTGCAATCATGAACGCGAACAGCGCATATAAATATTTACGTTTCTTATACATATATTTACCCTCCTTGAGTTTTTATTTCTTATGTATTTATTATACTATATTTTTATATAGCATTCAAATGTATAAGCTGTAAATAATATGCTGAATTTTTAAGGAAATAATTCGTAAAAAAATCCCGCAGCGTTAATCGTTGCGGGAAGATAGTTTAATTTTGGCTGATTTTTAAAGGCTCTTTTCCTGGTAGTAAGCCCGTTCCAAATCTTGTTCTTTGTGTGCTGAAGTCTTTGTCGTCAGCAAGACATTCAGAAACGTATGTCTCGTAGTCGATATATTTTCCTTCAAATATACGTTTCTTTTCGTCCTGCTCCTCGCAGACCTTTCCAAATGTACCGAGAACGTATTTGAAGAAATCCTCATTTAATGGTTTTGTGAAATCACATTTGTATTCCATGTAATACGCTTCCTCAGGACTGCCAATAGGCCAGAATTTAAAAAACAGTTGCATATAACCGATAATATCAGTTTTGTTGTTAATCATTTTTTTGCTCCTTTCTTTTTTTGTAAATGATTTACATTTTTAATATGCCGGAAAACGTATGGATAAAAAATACCGGCAGATATTTTTTTTGATTTTTTTTTCTAATTTTTTTCTAAATTTGTCACGTCTTTATATTTTTTCAGCATATTAATTTCAGATGAATCTTACGGCGAGAGCCGTCATAATAGGAGGATAAAATAAATGACAAATTTAGATGCATTCGTCGTTTCTGGAAATGACGACGAAATCAAAAAACTTAAAGCACTGATAGAAAAACGGCAGCTTTCCAATAAAGACTTAGCTCTTATGCTAAGAACGGTGAAAGCGAGAGAGGAGAGTAAGTAATGATTACATTCAACGACATTAAGATATCAGATGAGAAAAGCACAGTATATATTCCCCGCAGGCTGAGAGATTGCTTCTGTGATTTTTTAAAAAATAAATGTCCAAACGTGCAGTACGATACCGTTTCTCGATGGGAGATTCCGGGAAGTGATTTTGAACCAACGCGCAATGATTTTTACAGTAAACACTCAGGAATGTTTGCTGGCACGGAGTATGAAGATTACCCGCGAGGAATGTATGTTGGTTTTGTTTCCAATATTGACGCTGAATATTTACTGGACAAACTGAAATTGTTTTATGGAAGCAATAAAGACGAAGAAGTAAAAAAATGGGAAAAGGAAACAGAACCCAAAATGAGAATAATTAAAGAGTCTGAGGATAAGTCTGATTACACAATTTTCGGCCTGGATTCAAGAAAATTTGAAATCGTTGGTGGGTATGAGGATGCTGTAGAACTAAGAAAGCTGATGGATAAAAAGCATATGGACCATGACGAAATAGAACTTATTGTTGGATGCTTAAAACTGAAATAGCTGATACTCCCGTTTCTAAAAGCTTTTTGTATAGTTGCCGGTTTTGGCATATTGTATACGAAAAACTGAAAGAAGAAAGGAAGCATCATTATGATTAAAACACTAAGAATTGGAAACTATGACGTCGTATTTTCAGGCCGAATTGGAGAAAAATGCAAGACTTATGATATTGTTAACATTGTCAGATATGATGAGAGAAGGAAACCAATTGGCAAGAGAAGTCTGCTTTTTAAATGCGAGCCCGGATTTGTAACACCTGGATTTGCTACATATGCGGAAGTCCGCAAGTTCTGGAATTACCCGGATAATGCGAAGCTGGAAGTCCGTGTAAAACAAACTTATGATGTTGTAGAGATGTAAGACTGAATCCTGCTGTAGTGAGTACAGCGGGATTTTTTGTTTGCAAGATTTCAGCATATTATCTTTATAAATATATAAAGAAAGGAAGAAAAGAAATGGCAAAATTATATTTTAGATACGGAGCAATGGGCAGCTCTAAAACAGCAAATGCATTGATGGTAGCTTATAATTACCGTGAGAGAGGGAAGCTTCCTTTGCTCGCAAAACCAAAAACTGATACAAGGGAAATCGGGGTAATGCATTCAAGAATCGGGCTGGAGCAGCCATGCATTGCTGTAGAAGACTTGGTTGTGATGCCTGATGATGATTTGAAGAAATATGACTGCTTTATCATTGACGAGGCGCAGTTCTGTAAGAAGTCGGATATTGAATTCTTTATCCATCTTGTGGATGACCTTGAAATTCCGGTTATCTGTTATGGCCTGCGCGCTGATTTTCAGCAAAACCTGTTTGAGGGCAGCAAATGGCTACTTGCATGGGCTGACAAGATTGAGGAAATCAAGACTGTTTGCTGGTGTGGAAAAGGCGCACGCTGCAACGCAAGAATTGACGCAAAAGGTAGAATCATCAGAAACGGAGAACAGGTAATGGTTGGTGCAAATGAAAGTTACATCTCTCTTTGCAGAAAGCATTTCAATCAGGGTAAAACGAAAAAATAGCCAAAACAAAAACCGCAGAAGATTATCTCCTGCGGATTTTTTTTACGACGAAATAGGCAATTAAGATTTTTTAGATTTTTTCTTGGGTTTCTCAAAAAAGGCTTTTTCTGCTTTTTTAAGAAATTTTTTCATTTTTTTGTTGTTCTGCTGCTTTGCGTGATTTATCAAAGCAATAAACATTTTTCCGTAGAAATCATCAGGCGTCTCGTTTGATTTAAGCTGATTACACTTGAAACAACAGCACTGCAGATTATCGTAATCATATGTTCCTCCTTTTGATATTGGAACAATATGGTCAATCGTGAATTCGTTCAATGGGATAAACTCTCCGCAGATACCGCATCTGCCTTTATCCCTTATATAAATTTCGCTTCGTTCTTTGCTTGTAAAGCATCGCCTGGGCGTTTTTGTAATCGGCTGAATCATTGGATGCACTGGTTGTGTTGGCTGCACTGCTGCCGGCTGTGTTGCTGCTGGCTGTACTGACTGCACTGCTGCCTGCTGCTGTGCGGCCGTCGGCGTTTCCGGCGCCTGCTGCGCTGACTCTGCGGCCGTTGTCGTTGTTTCTGCTGGCTGCGCTGGAATCACAATAGCCGGTGCTGCCGGTTCTTTTGCCTGAAAAGACTCTATCTGTGTTATCTGGAAACCTTTTAGTTTTTTAGTGCATTTTTTTAATAGCTCTTTTGCCTCTGCATTTGTAAGTTCTGACGCAAGCCTGATGTCTGTTATCAAATCACTTCTTTTTGTTTTTGTGTCAAAATGTACAAACTCTTTCGTCGTTTGTTTGTATAAAATACACATTTTTCTACTCCTTTCTTCAATATTCACGTCTTTAATATGCCGGATTGAAAAATGGGTGAAAAAAATTGCCAAAAAATATAGCGCCTCCTTCAAAATTCGGCATATTGTATGTAAGAGAAAAATTGGAGGTAGAAATATGTCGTATAAAGTTTTTGTAATATTATTGTGTCTTGGCATAACAATTGTATTGGCAGGAATTACACTCGTATGCAGTATGAATCAAGAAAAAATCGGATTTAAAGTGCTACTGATTGGTGGTGTAATGACAGGAGTTGGACTGGTTGGCATTGTGTACTTGCTGTTTGGTATTGTTCCGGCTATTATTGCGGGTCTTGCCTGTGTATTGTATACAATTGTAATGATACTGACGTCTTAAGTAAGAAAGAGAGGCTTAAAAAAGTGAAAAAATTAATCACAACCCTTTACAATAATTCGGTTATCAGATATGTATTTTTTGGTGGATGCACTACACTTGTTAACCTTGCAAGTTTCTACCTGCTGCGGCGTGCAGATGTGGAAATCAATATTGCAAATTTGATTTCAATTATCCTTGCGATATTATTTGCATATGCTGTAAACTCACGTTTCGTATTCCAGGCAAAACCGTTAAATATGAGAGAAGAATTTCAGGCGTTCGGTAAGTTTGTCGGAGCCCGGGCACTTACTATGGTGATAGAGCTTGGCGGTGTCTGGCTGTTTGTAGAGCAGATGAATATGAATGATATGCTTGGAAAATTTATAACCCAGTTCGTGGTACTGGTGCTAAACTACATATTTAGCAAATTTTTCGTATTTGCCAAGAAGAAATAAGGCTTTCGCCTTATTTTTTTTGTGTGTTAATTTTTCTAGCATATTAAAAAAGAAGCAAAATAAACTTTAAAAATATAATGAAAGGAATTATGTGTTATGAAAAAATTAGAGAAAGAAGAGCTTTTAAAGGTAATCGGAATTTTAGCTGAGGCAGAAGGATATGACCTGCTGACTATGAATAAATACGGCAGTAATCCTTCTTCAATCGCCGTATTGTGTGGTGAAACCGGTGCTGAATATGCACCTGTTGATATGGATGCAGTCGTCGGCGAATATACAGCTGGCAAAATGGATATTGCTGACATATACAAATCATTGAAAAATGAATTGCCGTCAGACCTCCAGCTGAAGTTCCCGGAAAGACAGATGAGAGAATATCAGCAGCCGCAGCAGCAGACACAGTACCGTCAGCCAGTAAAACCTGCCGGCCAGGTATGTGTAGAGATTAGTGATGCTGATATCGAAAAACTTCTTGAGCATCCGGAAGCCGCAGCTCCTGTACGTTCTGCAAATCAATCCGTCCAGGCTCTTGAGGATGAGCTGGATAAGGAAATCCAGAAAAGCGAGGAAGCTTTACGCGGGCCAAAAGCAGATAAGCCTGCAAACCCGCTTCCTGTTATCACAAAAGAGCCGGTAGACTTATCTCTTGATAACGAGCCGGAAGCCAAGGTGGAGAACAACCTGGAAGAAACTCCTGCCGATTCCTCTCCGGCGCCTACAGAAGACGCAGTGCCTCAGGCAGCATCAGAGGAAGTGCCAAAAAAGCTGGAAATCCCAGAACCGCCAAAATCAAGCTTAAAAGACGTGATGTCATTAATGCTTGGAAATCAAAACAGTGGGGTTCCGGGAAAACCAGACGAAGATTTTGATTTATAACATCGATATGATAACGGATGCATATGTGTCCGTTATTTTTTGTTTAAAAATTTAGCATATTGTATATATAAAGAAACCGGACTGTCCGGCAAATTCCAGAAAGGGAGAAAAATATGGTAAAAAAAACAACAAAATCTGAACATGACATGCAGTTGGTGAAACCATCAACGCAGCCGATTATAAATCAAAAAACACAGCAAAAACAAAAGAAAAAACAGCCGGCTGTAGATGAAAAGAATCTTCAGAAGACAAAAATTCAAAAATACACAGAAGAAATAAAAAGTATTGAAAAAAGTATAATCCTGCCAAAGAAATCTATCTTCAGTGGTGCAGAGTTAAAAATGACGATTAAAAAACAAAAGAAAAATAAAATCGTCAGGGTTGTTTCAATACGACCGATATTGAAAGATGAATCGTTTGGAAAGGTTGTACCAATATCACATGAATACAATGAGGGCGTTTCTATTGATACAATAAAGAAAAGCGCCTTGAGTGCTTTAAATAAGCCGTCCTATGATATTGAACTGGGAACAGGCAAGAAAAAAGAGCTGTCAGACAAGGTGATTGAAATGGTAAAGTCAAGCCCTGATGTGGTAGATGACCTGGATTTTACAGTCCTCTTTGACTGGCCGTTTAAGGGATATTTCTGGCTTAATTATTCTATAGCATACATACACCCGGTGCGGCATGACATATCAGATGCGGTGATTGATAAAAACGGAAACATGAAATTTACGTTTTATCAGAATATTTTTGAATTACCAAAAAATGGAGAAGTAAAATACACTAAAAAAGAAGATTACAAAAAAATCGTTGAATTTATAAACAGGAATTCTGCTGCGTTAAAAAGATGCATAGAGCTGGCAAAGAAGATTGAGTGCGACGGAGCCTGTCTTAAAATGAACGTCAGTACAACGGGATTTTATGCTGTATTAAAATTTCAGAAGCAACAGTACAAAAAGCATATGTCAAATGTCGTTGATTTTGACGCCATTGAAGCCTGGGTTGACGTTATGACTGACGATTATAAAAAGTTTGAGGCTGAACTGAGAGAAAGAATAGAGGACAGGTTTAGGAAATTAAAAATATACGGCAGCATGCTTCATCTGGTAATTTTGAAAATGATTGCCGAAAGAGAAGGTAAAGAATGGCCTGAACAATACCTTTGGATTGAAGACAATATCTCGGAGGAGATTGATAAAGTGCAAAATAAGGTGGTCGTTCCTATGCTTTCACAAAAAGAAATAGAAGCTGCCGTTGAAGACATGGTTTCCTGCGGACTGCTTGTAAAAAAGCATAAGAAGATGTTTGCTGTAAAAGGTGAGCCATTCCTACCAAAAGCCAAAAATATTGAATTGATGGTCACAGATGACTATATGATTTTTGCTGAAATGATTTACCGTGATTATGGATGGATAAAAGGCGGTAATGTTGTTGACGTTTTACGAAAAGATATCTCTGAATATAATGATTTTGATTGGTTTGCCTGGGCGATAAGCGGCATGAATATGAAAGAGGATACCGCCGAATCTGATTATCTGCCGCTGCTAGAGCATAGATGTATTGTATTATCGTTTGATGAAGCAAATGAGATTGGAGCGTTTCTGGTCTGCCGGTCTGACGTATGGAAAGATTATGGATTGACAATGATGGAGATTGCCGAAGATTACGGTGAAAAATGGTATTGGAAGATGGTATCTGAATGTATCGGGGATGCAAAGAAGATTGGTAATATACACGAGAGCTATATGTTGTCGCATGGAGACAGAAGGATGCTTGTATATAAAATGAAGAAGAAAGACGCGCAGACTGAAGATTTGAGTGTAGGTTTTGATGATAACGCCAAAAAGAAGGTATGTAGCCAACCGGATGATATAGATTTTGATGATTACGCTTAAGTTAGCGTTAAGCTGATTTGGTAATGATGAGCCTGGCAAGGCCAGCAAAAAGGGCAGCTTACGCTGCCCTTAAAATATGATAATTGTTTTATTTTTTATGTTTTTTTGTCTGCGATTAATTGTTCTCAACATCTAATATTTTCTGGATTTCTTCAGGCGTTGTATCGAATATATTTGCTACATCCTGAATGGTTCCTCCAAGCTGTAGAATTACATGTATTGTTTTCTTGATATTGTCTTCGCGTTCTTCTTCATGCCCTTCTTTGCGGCCTTCTTCGACCCACTTTGGCTTTGCGTGTGCTACAATGTCATCATATTCTTTTTTCATTATTTTTAATTTCCTCCTTATTGTTTTTGAAATTTTATTTACTTGATTGCCGATAGGTTTACCATTACAAAAATGCTAAATTGGATTTTATATAAAAGCCCGAACCCACGAGTCTTTTGCTCGCAAAAATCCGCAAAAAATTTGCCAGTTTTGCTACACTGATATATAGTAAAAATATCCACAAGAATCCACAAAATCCACAAAAAAGGAGGCAAAAACAATGACCAATTTGCCGCAGGTTCCAAAGCTGCCGTATATTTCAGGAAAAACATTGTTTGAGGATGACGAGAAAGCGAAAGAGTGGTTCACAATATTACAAAAACGCAAAGCTGTATTGTGTAAGCTTGTAAGAAATACGACAGCATCAATGTATGCAAGAAACGAACTGACAGAGAATGAAGAACTAAAAGAATTTGTAATTGTATCGCCATGTACGGATGGCGTGCACAAGTATCAATTGACAAAGTTTGATAAATACGGCCCGGTGTATGATGTGAGAAGAGATGATGAAGCTGAGATTGTGAAAGAGATTCCTAATTCGTATGGTGTTGTGGATGTGGTTGAATAAGAAAAGCGAGCCTTCGGCTCGCTTTTCTTATTTTTTCGCAATAAAAAACTTATTTGTTGTTTTTCCCGCATATTAAGTAAAAGGAGGTTGATATTTATGCCAAAATCACGACCGGCTACATGGCTGGAAAAAGAGATGATGCTGAATCTTATTAAAAAAAGCGGCAAAAAACTTGACGTTGACTTGGATAAATGTGATTATATTCGCAGTTCGGCCGGGAATCTTGTCTGTATGTTTGAAGACCAGCCGGTGTTCTACGTAACAAAAGGATGCCGTCTTGCAATGCCGCCGCGGCCAAAGAAAATAAAAACAAGCCTGCGAAACAAAAACTTAAAAAAGCTGGCAAAAAAGGATGCAAAAAAGAAAGCAGCACATGAAAAACAGGTTGAAAAACAAAGAGAAAAGATGGCGCAGATTGCAGAGCAGGGGAAGGAAGAGATTGACAGAAGCCTTTTTGAGACGGTGCAGGACAGAGAGAAACGCATGAGATGGGTGAAAGTAATAGACGAAGAGGCTGAAAAGGTAAACTGTGGCGAAATGAAGTTTGATATTTTTCCGGTGTTTGAAGACAGCCTCGGCTCAGTCAGAATGCGTATTGTCGTACAGCCAAAAATGGATAAAAAAATAGGGGAAATAATGCCGAAGCAAATTCCCCCGCAAAACTGGACTGACGATATGGTCAGGGAGAGAATTGAGAGGGTCACACAGAGCGACGCCTTTGAAATCAGGCTTAATAAAGATGTTGAATATAATCTGCGTGCGAGCGTGCTGAATTATATTAAAAATAATCAGGCTTTGGCAATTGACACGGCATTGATTTCACTGATGCCGCATGCTGAGTTTTTCAAGTTTGTAAGACATATACAGAAAAACGGATATATATTAAAACCTGTAGAGCTGCAGAAACCAATGATACTCCCGGCAAGCGGTATGGTCAGATTTTACATTTACGATGTTATGTTTACGGTAAGCCCTGATGGCAGCGTAATTCTTATGAAAAAGGCTGCATCATTTGAGAATGCTGTTACTTTTGCGAATGCGCACAAGAATGACCTGAAGGCGTGTATACGTGTTGCCGAAGAACTGAATAAAAACGAATCTGTCAGCTATTCTCCATATCTTACATTTCAGCTTGATGCGGTGGCAAAGACTCTTGACGCAAAGCTCGTGTTTGATGATGGGATTGACACACATGAAGAGGTATTTAAAGAAGCAGATATTCGGGCCAGTAAAGTCATACAATGGGTGCAGATGGCTATTGATGGTCATGCTGCTGAGGTAAAGAAACATAAGGTCGAAGAAACAGAGCGACTGTACAGTATCCCGCTTTATGGAAATCTGCTTGCGTTATATGTCTTAAAATTAATCAGAAAAAATGATGGAAAAATAACAGCAAAAACCGTTGCCAGGGATTTACGGCAGAAAGATAAAAAGATAAACGGTATTCCTGAATCCGGCAAGTTTGGCCTGATTAGGGCAGAAGAGATACTTGATGTTGTCGATGAATTGCAGGAATATGGCTTAGTTAAGACCGGAAAGATTGGCCATGAGATAGTGCTTAATATTACAGATGACGGAAGGGAATTTGCAAGGCTGAGGTATAGAAAAACCCGGATGAAAAGTCTTGACTTTAAAGATTACACAGACGCTGACTGGGTGGAGTTTGTTGCGAAAAACGAAGGAGTAAGAACAGCAGAAGAGATGCCGTTGCTTGAACACCGGGCTGTATTGATTCTGTATCCGGAAGAAGTAAAAGAGTATTTAAAAACAGCTTCAGATGAATGGAAGATGTATGTGGATATGATGCGTGATTTCGCATCTGGACATGAGAGGGAATATTGGGATATGGTGCATGAGATGATATCTGTGGATGAAGAAAACGATAAAGAGAGCAATGAATAGAGAATGGTTAATACTGAATAGTATTGTTTGCTGACGCTAAGATAGACTCCGGGCGAAAAGGTGCTTGTGTAAGAAGCTGCGGCGAGCGCGTTCTGCTGGCCGCGGTATTTTGCATATTGTATATGTAAAAATATACAAAAAAAGAGAGGTGTATTAATTATGATGAGTCTAAGTAAAGAAAGAAAAGAACGAAGATTACAGTCTTATGACGGTATGATGATGACAAGACGTGGATACAATGCGGCATTGTGTGGACTGCTGCTGTATGGCATTGCAGCTAACTTTATCATCTGTAAATATTTTACGGATGCAGTAGAGGCGTTAAATCCGACAGCTTTCCTGATTGGGTATCTGGTCTGTGCAATTATCGGCTGCCTTATGTCAGGCCTTTCGCATAATCCGGTTATCAGTTTTATTGGCTACAACTTGGTTGTGCTGCCCTGCGGTATGTCTATTTCTATCGCTGTTGAAGCATATGGCGGCTTGGATTCCGGGATAGTAGTTGAAGCGTTTATGATTACGTTATGCATTACTGCCGCGATGACGCTTTTCGCAATCGTATGCCCTCAGTTCTGCAGTAAGTTAGGCGGCATCCTGTTCGCTTCGTTAATCGGATTAATTCTTGCCCGATTAGTGATGCTGATTTTTGGAATGTACAGCATTGCTGCTGCATGGATTGGTGCCGTAATATTCAGCTTATATATCGCTTATGATGTATGGCGTTCGCAGCGATATCCGTTGACATTGGATAATGCGATAGACAGTGCTCTTGACATCTACCTGGATATTATCAACCTGTTTCTTGAACTTCTTGAAATTCTTGGCAGATACAAAGATGATGACTGATTTTATTGCAGCCGGCTTTCAGCCGGCTGCCTTTTTTTGGCCTAATCAAAATTCGGCATATTAAAAATGTAATAAGCAAATATACAAACAAGAAAGGAAGTAAAAATTATGGAAGTAAAAGTTAAAATTGAAAAAACATTACACACTGATAATGACAAAGTTTTTTACGAAGATGAGGATATCGCCTTCGAGATGGGAAAAACCGGTGATAAGTATATCGGTAGGATTAAAAAAATCAAGAAAAAATCAATTATTATTGATAATATCATGATTAACCGTAAAGCGGCGGATATAGAGTCAATGAAGGTTAAACTTGACGATATCAAACCGTACAGCTGTCAGTATGTATCTGTTGACTGATTCCTCCATGCTGCCTACAAATACTTGTGGGCGGCTTTTTTTGCTTCAGGAGAAATATTGGCTGAAAATCAGCATATACTCGCAGTTTCGCATGTATTTAAAAAAATACAAAAAAAATATCCCAATTTTTTTCTTTTTTTTAAATTATTTAGCATATTAATATTGCTGATAAAAAATCGGCAAAAAAATATTATAAAAAAAGAGGTAAAAAAATCATGAAAAATAAAATCGCCGCAGTCGTTCTGGCTGCATCTATGTTTGGCACAGCAGTAATGCCAGCAGCAAATGTATTCGCTGCAGAAGCTGCAGAAACAGAGGAGGCAACAACTGAAGCAACCGAAGAGACAGCTGATGAAGCTGCTGATGAGACAGCAGAAGAAGCTGACGCAGAAACTGAAACAGAAGAAGATGCTGACGCAGCAGATGCTTCCGAAGAAGAGGCAGAAAAGCCGGCAAAGGATATCGTCATGAAAGACGACGCTGCAGAAGCAGACTTTGACGGAGTATGGAAATTATCAGGCTTAAGAGTATTCGATGAAGCCCTAAATGCTGATGACTATGGAATGGATTCTTCCTTCCTTACAATCAAAGATGGTAAACTTGATATCTATGCTGCATCAGAATATGGCCAGTCAACAGATATCCCTGGCTTTGAAATGGCTTTTGAAGATGGAAAATATGTGATTGCTATGGATGAGGATTTCGCAAATAAGCTGAAAGACCCAGAAGAAGAAGCTCTCGGTGACAGCTTCTTAAACACTGATGAACTTGAATCCAAAGTTAAAGAACTGACCGCAGGCAACAACTCTAAGCTTGAGCTGCAGCTGACAGAAGACGGACAGCTGGCGGTTACATGCGCTGTTGATGTTCAGAATGATTATCTGACATTCTCAACAAAAGCAATCCAGATTCTGGCAGACAAGAGCTCTGAGGAAGACCTTGACGCAGCAAAGAAAGCTGCTGAGGAAGCTGATGTAAGCGATGATGTAGAAGTTACAACAGAAGCCGAAGATGCTGAAGATGCTGATGCTGAAAGCTTAGGCGACGTTTCAATCGCTGACGAAGACGCTGAAAATGTAGACGTGGATGTAACAGCAGACGCTGATTGATGCCTCCACACGGCTAAAGTCGTGGGATTCCGTTGCCATACGGGAGAAATATCAATCCCCGTACGGTTTCTTGCGAAACAAAGGGTTCCACGTTTGCAGCCTGTGTTAGCGCCAAACGGTATGACCGAACCGGTTTATATTGTCACATTCTTCACCGGCCATTGAATTCGCCACATTTTTCGGTTAAAACTTTCGGAAGGTCCGTCTGTATAAGCCCGGTTTCTTACTCATATCCGCAGGGACAGCATCTGGTCCCTATGGCAATTATCAAGTTACATAAAAATTTAAATAGTTCATATACGGGGCCGGGCCTAGCTCAGCCCCTTTTATTTTTCTTGGGCCTTAGAATCCAAAGCATGCAGGCCTTGAGATTCCATTTTCTTTCATCTGCTTAATTAGTAGGTTCTGCATTTTTACAAAATGCGGGAACAGCTCCCTGCATTTCTTCCTGCTTGGCTTTTTAGAATGCCATCTGCATGCAAGCAGGAATGCGCTGTATAAGTCACGCTGGACATTATTCCCTCCAACAGTCTTGAACCGCTGCGAAAGCTGTGTTTTTATATACGTGTTTGTTGTATGGTCGTACTGGCTTGCCCGGTATTCCCATTTATCAACTTCATAATAGAACAACTCGTACTGATTACACTTCCTCTGAAGAATTATCATTAATTCTGCGGGGCTTCGGTCCGTTACGGATTTTCCAAAACGTTTCTTTCTTTTGTATTTGTATACGGCCTGTTCTGTTCCGTCTGCTTTCTTAATGATTGTCGCTTTATTCTGCCGACGGGTCTCTTTTGCACGCTTCGCAAGGGCCTTAAAATCCATCGGTTCCGTTATAAACATGGAAGCATTTTTCACCATACGGTTTACTATGTTTCCGTGCATGTGCGTAGAGTACTCTGATTTTCTGCGGTATAATTCACGGACAATTGCTTTCTTTCTCAAACAGGTCTTGCTGAATGTCCAGCGTTTGCCTTTGTATTCGGATTTTTTCTTTACTGTACCATCTTCATTAAATTTCTCCGGATTTGTCTTTCTGGTAGAAGCGTCTATCTGGCGCTGCAATCTGGCAATCTGCTTATTGTAGTCCTTGCATTTTGGTGCAAGTTCCTCAAGGATAGCCAGGTCTTCAGAAACAGCAGCAACAGTAGAAGGGCCTTCATCAATACCCATAGTACCTCTCCCAGGCTGAAGCTTCTTCGGTGCATCTCCATCAAAATAAACATTTGCATAATAACGCCAGCCGGATTTAAACCATAGCCGTTCAAGTTCGCAGTATTTGATTTCATGTTTAAGAGACTCCAACACATAATTGCCTCCATCCGGAAGGTCTGCTTTTACTGTATCTGGCATTTTTACCGGAATAACAATGCTTCCCCACTTTACAAAGTACGGGCATTTTGTATCGGATGTGTCTTTGCAAAAGAAAATTCCCGTTGTGTGGTTCTTGCCGCGGATAGTCTTAAATTCTGTGATTTTCTTGTAGTGGACGTCTTTTCCGTCGCCAAACAGTACCTTCTCGACCCCGGCCCATACACGTTCCGCTTCTACCTGTGCCTGGTGAGAATTGATATGCTTTTTATATTTATGCTGCATCTTGGCAACATATTTATCAAATGCATTCTTAGACAGCCCGAGACTGTCTCTGAAGGCATTCATCTTATCTGCAACTAATGCCTTCTGTATTGCAGCAAGTTCATCCCCTGCATCCGCCTTTACCTTTAACTCACCGTATTCCTTTCTTAATGTACGGTATTCTTTACTCTTATCAAGCTGTGTCAAAAGTTTCTTCGCATGCTTCACGGTCTGATTATGTATCCGCGCTATAAGTTGAAAACGTTTCTCAAACAGACCTTCTGTATTTTTATTTGTCTTTAATGGAAGTCTGAGCGTATGCATAGGAGTTCCTCCTTTCTAAAATTAATCTAATATCGTGTTTTTTGTGTATCTACATACCATTTGATAGTTTCAGAACTGACATTCCCTGCAGTGCTGACAAAATAGCTTCTCGTCCATAGCGATGGCATCTTTTTCAGTTCCGGAAATAAAGCCCTAAGCTTGTTTGATGTAACTCCTTTAATAAGGTGCATGATACCCGGAATATCAGTTTGTGGATATACACTGACAAACATATGGACATGGTCAATATGGCATTCCATTGCAAGAATATCAATATTGTTTTCTTTACATATATCCATTACCATAGTTTTGAAAGCTGTCTCGACTCCAGGTATATTAAAGATTTTTCTTCGATACCTTGGACAAAAGACAAAATGATAGTTAATCAATGATACGGTTGTTTTTGTATACTTAAATTCATTTTTCATAATGCTATTATATCATACGGTGTGTATGTTGTCAATGGCTACATACACATTATTTTTAAAAAAATAATTTATATTTTTGTTCACGGAAGGGCAGAGTTGGATGCTGCCGGATTTATCCGTGCAGAGGAAAACGACAAACGGACCCATATAAAAAATTCGTAGAAAATTTTACTTTTTGTAAAAATCAGGCATATTAAATATATAAAAAAGCAGTAGCTCTGTGAAGAGACCGCTGCTGCATAATTAGAATTATTCTACAGGCTCAGCTGCGAGCCCGCCTTTGTATATGTTTTGCATATACAGTGTAAGTACAGGGATAAGCCCCATTTGCTTATCTTGTGGAAAACTTAAGAGGTAAAATCCATCGTTCAATATAATCGTCTTATAACCTTGCAACACGGTCATTGTCGGGCGGAACCCCGCCCACATCTAGTACACGCAAGCGCAGCTTGCAGTATCATTTCCGTCGGATGCGGAGGATGAAAAACGGTGGCGTATGGAGACGTCTAGCCGGTTCTTTTTTGGAACCCGCCAGATTCATCTGTGCGGAGCAGTCAGTTAAGCGGCTTTCATCCCACGGTTGAAACCGTGGGCTTTCTCGCCGTTGTTCTTTTTGTAAAATAAAACCTGAAAGGAGAAAAATAATGACAAAAACAAAACGAAAAATAAACAAGCAGTCTGTTATGCAGAAACAGCAATGGAAATATATGCGAAGGCGGTACCCGTTCCTTGTGCCGGTTAGGCATTGGTATACAGGAATGAAAATGACAAAAAAAGAGATAAAAAATACTCCGCCGATTTTAAGTCTTGAAAGCCGTGATATCCCTGATGGCTGGGTGAACAGGTTTGGGTATGAACTGTGTGAAGAACTCCGGGCTGAATTGATTAGATGCGGATGCCTGAACAGTGCCTTTGTCATGATGGCGAAAGAGAAGTTTGGTGAATTAAGGCTGTGTTTAGCCGGTACTCCGAAAGGATGTAAAGCAGACGACATTATAGATAAATACAGTGAGATTTCAAGACATGTATGTGCCAGATGTGGAAAGATGGACACGCCGATGATAAATTATGGCGGCTGGTATATCCCTTACTGTAAAGAATGTTATGAATATAATCAGTCATTTAAAGACGGCTGGTCAATGAGCGATATCACATATGAAGAATCGGTGATTTCTATAAAAGACGAAATGACGCCGAGAAAACTGACATGGATAATGGCCGACGACAAGCGGCATGAAATAGATATCTCTGATACTGTAGATAAGCTTCGCGAAAAACATATCAATAAGCATACCGATATTTTGCCGCATTACAGAAAGGGGGATAAATAAATGCCCGCTATTGCATTTTTAGTTGTCAGCTTTTTGTGTGGCTTTGAAATCACAAAACGTATGAAAGTAAATATCTGTGGGCAAATCGCAGCAGGTATTGGCAGTGGTTATCTGATGTCCGGATGGATTACAAAACGTATGAAAGTAAATATCTGGGGGCGAATCGCAGCAGGCATTGGCATTGGTTATCTGATATCCGGATGGATTACATATATCGTATCATACTTTTCAAAAGTAGTACTTGGATTGACGCATCCTAAAGTATACGGAAATATAGCTTCAATTGCAGTTATGCTGCTGATTGCATTCCTGCTTATCGCAAAAGATAAAACAAAAACATCTTTGAATACTACCAAAAAGGAATCTGCATTTTTTATCGTACTTTTTGTGTTTATTTTATGGACGATGTTTTATGTGTTCCATGTAACAACAGAAAACGGAAAAGAGCTGATAAAATCAGGTGTCACTATTTTCAGCGATTTTGCACCTCATACAGCGATGATTCGGTCGTTTTCGCTGCATGATAACTTCCCGACACAGTATCCGCATTACGGAGGGGCAGATGTAAAATATCATTTCATGTTTCAGTTTCTGGCCGGAAACCTTGAATATTTAGGGCTTAGGATTGACTGGGCTTTCAACTGGATTTCTGCCACTTCACTTTGGAGCTTCCTGGTGCTTTTGTATTTTATTGCAAAAAAGGTAACCGGATATGCTGCAGCCGGCGTAATTACGGTTTTCATGTTCTTCTGCCGAAGCAGCTTTGCAGCCCTTGATAAGATTGTAAACACCCTTGCTGACGGCAGATGGTCTGATTTTTTTAGTAATTCACAGTTTATCGGGTATACGAATCATGAGGACTGGGGGCTCTGGAATTACAACGTATTTTTAAATCAGAGGCATCTTGGCTTCGGGCTTTTAATTTCGGCAATCGCAATCATGTATTTCATAGACCGTCTTGAATGGCTTGATGATATAGAAGTAAACGGTGAGGGACGACTCTCACGCTTGAAATCCAGATGTATGATAGTCGGCAAACATATTGTAGCATCAAAAGATGCCTGGACAATTTCCCCCGGCTGGAAAACGGCAGCAGTAGTTGGTCTTATGCTTGGGGCATTGTCATTCTGGAATGGGGCAGTAGTAGTGGCAACACTTCTGATTCTGTTTGGTTTTGCGGTTTGGTCTGACCATAAGCTTGATTATGCCGTTACAGCAGTGATAACTTTGATTCTGACATTTATTCAGACAAATTTCTTTATGGATAAGAGCGTCGGGCAGAGTATAGGCGTGACTTACCAGTTTGGATTTTTGGCTGATGAACTGACAATGCCTGGTGTTATCACATACCTTATAAAACTTGCCGGTATTTATTTTATCGGGGTTGTAGTTCTGATGTTGGTCTTAAGACCGAGCTTTAAGGCTATGATTTTTTCATTCATCCTCCCGGTAATTTTTGCTTTTACTGTATCTATGACACCAGACATTGCGGTCAATCATAAATACATTATTATTGCAACAATCTTTTTGAATATCTTTTTTGCGTATGCAATTGTAAGGCTTTGGAAGGACTGGCGCGGAATATTGACAAAATGCATTGCTGTAATTTTAATTGTCCTGCTTACCGTTACCGGGGCTTATGATTTATTGACCATTTATAATTCCGATAAGAATGCTGTTGGTATTGACCTTGACAGCAAGCTGACAGGATGGCTGAAAGACAATGTAAAAGAGACCGACCTTGTGCTGACAGGTGAAGATTCAATGAGTGAGACCACCTTTGCCGGGATTATGCTCTACAACGGCTGGCCATATTACGCCTGGTCTGCCGGATATGATACTGAAACAAGAGCCCATAATGCAATTACGGTTTATGGCTCTGACAGTAAAGAAGAAGTTGAGAACATTGTAAAATGTGAGGGTATTACCTATATTGTATATACCGACGGTATGACTTATGAAGATAATCCGTGTAGTGATAAGGTTATCAAACAGCTTTACGACTGCGTATTTGAGGACGGAAGCATAAAGATATACAAAACATTCTAAAAAAAAGTAAAAAAACAATGGCAAAAACGTTATTTTTTTTAAAATATTTAGCATATTGTATATGTCTGAGAAATCAGATGATAATATATGCATCTATGAGCCCTCCTAAGAATCAGCCCCGCACCAGGTTTTGCTTGGCGTGGGGCTGATTTGCTGTATAGTTTTTCGCAAAAAATTGCGTTTTTTAAAAAAAATTCGGCATAATAGAAATAGAAAAATACAAAAGGAGAGCAAAAAAAATGTCAAACAAAATTTCAAAAAAAACAACATCTGCCACGATTACAAAAGAGGAGCTTATAAAAGTCATACTGATTTTTGCAGCATGCGTACTTGCCGCGGCCAGCCTGCCGTACATGATGCTGGGGAAAAATGATGGTACAATATTCCTGCAGTGGGAGATATATTTATTGCTTATGACGGTAATGTCAATACCTTTATCGCAGGTATTATTTAGGCAATGCCAAAGCCTGCTTCCTTTCGGAAAAACGCTTGGCATCGTACTTCCTGGGTTTGTGATGTGGGTGCTTGGTGTAGTTTTTAAGGTTCCGTTTACAAATATGACCGGAATCGGTGTTCTTATTGCATACGCCGTTTTTAATGTTGCGATATACAAAGCAACAAATAAAGGGCAGGAAATATGCTTTAAAATGGTCACTGATGGGCTTAAAAAGTATGCAAAATATGAAATCATCTTTTATATCATCTTCTTATTTTGGGTATATCTGATTGGTTTTAACCCGTCAGCTTATGGAACAGAAAAGTTTATGGACTATGGCTTTTTGCAGAAAATGCTGGTTTCATCAAAGCTTCCTCCCGATGACGTATGGTTTGCCGGAAAGCCTATTAATTACTATTACGGTGGACAGTATTATGCAGCATTTATCGCAAAAACAATGATTGGCGGTATCTCAAAAGCAGAGTATTCGTATAATATGATGCGTGCTGTAATTCCGGCACTTATGTTTATGGGTGTGTTTGCATTAGTTGAACAAATGCTTACAGATAGAAAGGCAATGATACCGGCAACGGCAGCATCAGGCAATATGTATAGTAATAAGAGGAATTATAAAATCAATTTCTTTGCTGTTTTATCAGCTTGTGTAGCAGTTTTTGCGGGCAATGCTCATTATATCGTATACGGAATCCTAAAGCCTTTGTTTAATGTAAGCGGGGAGCCGTCCGGATATTGGTTCCCGGATGCAACAAGATATATCGGTTATAACCCGGAAGTAAAAAACGACCAGACGATACATGAATTTCCATGTTATTCATTCGTTCTTGGTGACCTCCATGCTCATATGATAAATATTATGTTTGTGGTGCTTGTTATCGCATTACTGTACAGCTTTCTGAAACTGAGAAAAGAAAGCAGTGTTACAGTAAAAACGTTATGGAAACTTCCTCAACTGTTTGTAATTGGTATTGTATGGGGGTTGTTTAACTGGACTAACTATTGGGATTTTATTATATATATTGTAGTAATCACATTAACTATTTTCGCATCCAATATCATTTCTGAAGAGAAGTGGAAAAAGATAATCGTATATTCTGCTTTACAGACCGTTATGGTCGTAGTGATTGGGATAATTGCCGTAATGCCTTTCACAATGAATTTCCAGAGTGTATTTAAAGGAGTAGGCATCGCAGAACATCATTCAGCATTTTATCAGCTGTGTATCCTTTGGGGTATTCCGGTATTTATGGTAATTATTTTTTCCTGTGCCTTTATTGCGAAGATAGTTTCAGACAGCAAGAAAGAAGGGTTTAAGACAGCACGGTGTGAAATCCTGCCGGCAAATATATTTGCTTTTATATTAGGATGCAGCGCAATAGGACTTGTCATCATTCCTGAACTGGTATATGTAATTGATATTTATGAAGCAACACATGCCAGGGCAAATACAATGTTTAAGCTTACATATCAGTCATTTATAATGTTTAGTGTTTGCTGCGGATATATGCTTTATGTATTATCAGAAAATAAGAAAAAAGCAGTTAAAGCAATTACATGGATACTTGTTTCATTAAATGTCCTGATGTTTGGTTACTTCTTCAATGCCGCGAATTCCTGGTTCGGAACATGGACTGACGCTTCAACACGAAAGTGCACCAGTGCATTGGTTTATCTTAACGAAGAGGATTTTTCCAAAGAAAAAGAAGCCCTGCTGTGGTTGAAGGAATATTCAGAGAATAATGAAATAGATGGAGCTATTGCAGAAGCGCCGGGGGACAGTTATACCGCATATGAAAGAGCATCAGTTATTTCAGGTATATCAACACCTGCCGGATGGAAGGTTCATGAATGGTTATGGCGAGACAGCCTTGACGGTATCTCAGCAAGAATCAGTGATATTGATTATCTTTACAGCACGTCAACTGATACAGAAGAAGTAAAGAAGATTATAAAAAAATACAATATAGAATATATCTTCTTCGGAACCAGAGAACTTGAAAAATATGGAACAGCAGTAAAAGAAGACGTAAAAAAACTTGGTGATGTAATTTATGAAGACGACGGAGCCTTTATTGTGAAAGTTAAATAGGCATGCAGCCGGGAGATTTCCTCTCGGCTGTTTTTCTTTCTAACCGTTAGAAAAATCCTCAAAACAGGAACAGTGTTGGAAAATTTCTGCATATTGTAATAAGCACACAAAAAAGGGGGTCAAAAAAATGTCAAAAGAAAAAGAGAAAGCATGCGATACTCCAGAAGAACTGGATATGCTTTTCAGAAAAAACCGTATCTATATGCTGGATTTCGAACACCGGACAAGAAAAATGTACGCGTATGCCTATGCAGCAGCCGCATCAGAAGACGATATAAAAAGAGTGGAAGAGAGACTTATAGAGCTGCAACTAAGAAAAGACATTGAAGAATGCCAGGAAAAAGGGCTTGACGAAAAACTTAAAATCCTGCAGGGGCTGTATGATATGTGGTTTTGAGGTGCAAAAAAAAGACATGTGTGATTGAGGCACATGTCTTTTTGCATACCGACAAAAAAAAGAGTGTATAATAGTGTAATAGTTTCGTTTTTTTTGTGAATAATGTGAATGATTTGGCTTGCCGGTATACTGAAACTACTTAAAGCAGGCGGTGAAAGAAAAGAAACGGAATCCTCCTTTTCTGAAATTTTTGTAACAAATTTGTAACGTTGCCTGCTTTAAGCTTTTCTACCCTCCTTTCTTAATAAATTCCCAATAGCAATATGCAAGAAAAAACCGCAGATAAAATCCGCGGTTATATTTTCACGCTAAGGAGCGCGCATGTTATTCTGTTTTTCATAAAACAGACAGAAAAGTTTAGTATAAAATTTCCGGAATCTTTACCCCTAAATCTTCAAGAAAATCATTATATTAAGCCTTTCTTATTATTTTTTTTATTTTTTTTTGTTTAATTAAGTTTTTTATAAGTAATATGAAAAAATAAATATTACTAAATAAATCCTGAATTAAACACCATCCCACAGCGTCTGCGGGGGTTTGGCGAAAATTTCATCCGCAAGCTCCTTTCTTAATTATTAGATACAAATATAGTATGCCAGAAAAAAATACGGATAAAAAACGAAAAACAAAAAAATAATAAAAAAAGAAAAAGCAGCGGCGAAAGCCGCTGCAAAAAAAAACTCAAATGAGGTCTGCGAGGCAAGGGATTGCCGTAATCGCAGCCAATGCGACAAACATTAATGCGAGGCTGACGATGCCAAAATGTTCTTCACGGTCATCATCATAGTAATCATCGCTGTCGTCAACATCAAGATATTCTAAGATATCCGCGTTGTCGTCCATCAGGTTCATCTTGTTCAGCATCTTATCCAGAAACAGTCTGTTAAAATCTGTTCTTCTGTCAAGCTCTTCAAGCTCCTCATTGATTATAGAAAAACCTTCTTTGATGTTTTCAATAAAGTTTGTCATATTAAGTTCCCCTTTCGTTGATAAGTTTTTGTGACAATAACAATATGCCGGATTTTTTAACAATAAAAAAAGAAGCCGACAAAAATTTGCCGGCTAAACTTAAAATGAAAACGGAGGCTGCACGCAATCATCATCCTAAAAGGATGATAATTGCAGACATCATTGCCCAGAGTGCTGTGGCTGCAACTGCAGCCTTCAGCATCGTTACAACTCCTAGCGGGGAGGAATTATATTCCTCACCCTCTTCCTCCGGGTCCGGGTCATTCAGCATAACCCGTTTGAGGAGCCATTGGCTTACATCAGTCCTGCGATTAAGCTCCTCCAATTCCTCGCTAATTACAGCATGCAGGCAGCGTGCCTGCCAAATTATTCTTCTCATCCTTTTCCCCTTTCTTTTTTGCTGTTGAAACAGCAAAAATAAAAATAAAATTTTTAAGCACAAATAATATGCTGGAATTTTTGCTGCATAAAATCGCAAGGCCAAAAAGGGCTAAGGCGTCAGCTTGTCAGACTTTCAGATGCAAAAGAAAAACCGCAAAATTGTATCTAAAAAAATACAATATATTGTTTTTTATGGACTCTTTTTTCTCGCATATTAAATCTGTAAATAAGTTTTGCTCTTAATTTTTGAGCATTACAAAAATAAAAAAACAAAGAAAAGGAGAACTAAAATGAACATTAAAGAAGCAAAAAATGAGGTTATGAAAGCGGTTAAAATTTATCTTGAGAAGGATGAACACGGTGAGTACAGAGTGCCTGTAGTGCGCCAGCGTCCACTGTTTCTGCAGGGTGCACCAGGTCTTGGTAAGACAGCTATTATGGAGCAGGTTGCTTCAGAGCTTGATATTGCTCTGGTATCTTACTCAATGACACATCACACCCGTCAGAGTGCGATTGGCCTGCCATTCCTGAAAGAAGTAACTTATGGTGGAAAAACTTACACTAAGTCCGAGTACACTATGAGTGAAATCATTGCATCTGTTTATGATGTAATTGAGAAGACAGGAAAGAAAGAGGGAATTCTGTTCCTCGATGAGATTAACTGCGTATCAGAAACTTTGGCGCCAGCGATGCTGCTTTTCCTGCAGTATAAGAGATTCGGAAACCTTTCCGTTCCTGAAGGCTGGGTAGTAGTTACAGCAGGTAACCCGCCGCAGTACAACAAGTCTGTTAAGGACTTTGACGTGGCTACTCAGGACCGTCTGAAAATGGTTGAAATTGAGCCGGAACTGAAATGCTGGAAAGAATATGCATATAATGCAGGAATCCATCCAGCGATTACCGCGTTTCTGGAGACCAACAACAAATACTTCTATGATATCAAATCCACAGTAAACGGTAAGGAATACATTACTGCACGTGGATGGGAAGACTTAAGCACTGAGATTCAGGCTTATGAAAGAAATAATTTCCCTGTCGATGAAGATTTGATTATGCAGTACATTACCAATAAGGAATGTGCTCGTAAGTTTGCTGTTTATTATGACCTGTTCAAGAAATATCGTGTTGATTATGCAATCACCGATATCCTTGCAGGAAACATCAGTGAAGGAGCCGTAAACAAGGCTGCGAAAGCGCAGTTTGACGAGCGCCTGTCCATTATTTCCATGATTATGGAAGCTATCGGTACATCTGCAAAGGTTGTAACAACCGATGACGCTGCAATGCGTGAGGTTGTAACAAATCTCCGTCGGCTTAAAAAAGCTGTCGGAAGCTCCGATGCCATCTATCAGATGCTGCAGGGCAGAATTGACGAAGTCAAGGACAAGATGGAGAAAGAAAAACAGGCAAACGCACTGTCAGGCCAGAAGAAAGCCGTATACAACACCGAAATCAGAATGTATGAAAAATACAAAAAAGAGATTGATGAAAAAGGTGTATTCGGCAGCGGCAATGCTGAGCAGTTTGCGGTTGTTAGAGCTGCATTCCAGGCAGACGTTAAATCTCATACTGCTCGTCAGAATAAAACTGATAAGCAGATGGATAATGCGTTTACATTCATTTCCAAGGCATGGGGTGATGATAACCAGGAGATGACTCTGTTTGTCGCAGAACTTACAGTTAATAGAAATATTGCTGAGTTCATTGCAACAAATAAGAACAAGAGTTACTTCCAGCACAACAGCTCTATGCTGGTATATGACCAGGACAAGAATCTTAAAGAAGAGATTCAGGACGTTCTTGCGTCTGCATAACTTGCTTTTTGTTAACCCGGGATTTTTTATCCCGGGCTTTTTTGTTGTCTTAAAAATCCCGCATATTAAAGAATGAAACAAAAAAGTATCAAACAAGAAAGGAAGTAAAAAAAATGAATAATGTAATTAGTAACCCAAACCCGGAGCTCGGAAAGTATCAGCAGCTTGCTGAAAAATGCATGAAACTTGTAAAAAACAAGCTGTATTTTAAGCATAAGGCTTTAAGCCCTGCTATTTACAGAATGCCGATTAACTACGTCGACCCGGGAATCGGAATCTTCGGAACTGATGCAAATCAGATTTATGCAGACCCAATGGATGTAATTTCAAGGTATAAAAATTCGCCTGAAAGATTAATCCGTTCATACCTGCATATGCTGTTTCACTGTATTTATCTGCATCCATTCCAGACGCAGCTGAATATTGACAATGGCGTATGGAATATTGCATTAGATATCTGCTGTGAAAATGCAGTAATGCGATTAAATCCGGAAGCAATTGACGGTGACGTAGAACGTCAGCAGATTATTGCCGGTATTAAAGGTAAAGTCAAGATGTTCATCCCTGAGCTCGTTTATAATGAATTGATGCAGAATCAGAGTAATTATAATTTCTTTGATTTAACTGCATTATTTCACATGGATGACCACGTATGGCTGAATCCTCCGCAGGGAGGAAAAGGTAACGATGAGGATGAAGACAATCCTTACCAGAACCCAAACACTCAGAGTCAGCAGGGTGACGGAGATGATGACCAGGACCAGCAGAATCAGCAAAATGGCGATGGCAACGGTAATGGCGAAGACGGCCAGGATGAAAACCAGCAGGGCGGAGATGGAAACGGTAATAATAACAATAAAAACCGAAATAACCAGAACCGACAGAATCAGCAGAACAGCCAGGGAAACAATAATCAGGATAAGAGGAAAGAGTGGAGCGATGTCTCAAGGCAGGTTGCCGCAGACATGTCTTCTTTCAATAAAGGCGATGGAGCCGGTGACCTGATGCAGGAGATTGATTTTCTGACAGAAGATAAGATGGAATATGATGAATTCCTTCGTGCTTTTTCTGTAACTGAAGAAGTTATGAAAATCAACGAGGATGAATTTGATTATATGTCTTATGTGTACGGCTTGACTGGCCTGCCTGATTCAACTGGACAGAAGACTATTGATAAACAGGTGCTTCTGATTGAGCCGCTGGAATATAAAGAAGACAAAGTTATTAAAGACTTTGTCATCGCCATTGATACATCAGGTTCCTGTTCCGGAGAACTGGTTAAAAGGTTCCTGAATAAAACTTATTCTATCCTGAAAGAGACAGAGAGTTTTTCTTCAAGGGTAAATATCCATATCGTTCAGTGTGATGCACGTATCCAGAATGATACTAAAATCACAAATATGGAAGAGATGGAAGACTTCATGAAGAATATGAAGCTGTATGGCTTTGGCGGTACCGACTTCAGACCTGTATTTGAGTATGTTGATACCCTTATCAAAAATAAGGAGTTTGACAATCTCTGCGGTCTTATCTATTTTACAGATGGATATGGTACATACCCAACTATGCCTACACCATATAAGACAGCGTTTGCATTCCTGGAGGATTACGACCATAAGGCTGTTCCACCGTGGGCAATGTCTGTATACTGGAAGGATGATGAGCTTGTAACCTCAGAAGACTAATTATTCACAAAATATGAAGGCCGGCAATTAAATTTGCCGGTTTTTTCTTTTTTGCTGAAAATTTTGCATATTAAATACGAACAAAAACAATGAAAGGAGAGAAGACTATGGATAGAGAAACGGCAAAAAATATAATTTCTTCAAGTCTTCCGCAGTATTTAGCACAGAAAGGGATAAATTTAGGAAGACCTTTCCTGTGTTTAAATCCAGAACACGTAGACCATTCACCAAGCATGAGCTATGACAGACGGCGAAACCGCTGCCATTGCTTCAGCTGTGGTATAGACGCTGATATTTTTGATATTATTCAGTGGGATTACAATACATCAGGTTTTGCAGAGGCATTTGATATTGCCTGCGACCTTTTTGGCCTTGACATTGAAAAAAGAGAGCGAAAAGAAAAGCCAAAAATCAAACCTGCAAAAGAAATAAGATATACTAAAAATGCAGATGTGAAAAGAGCAGAACCTGAGGTATGTGATAAGGTGTATAACACATTAAAGAAATTATCACCACTTACTGAAAAAGACAAAAAATATCTGTCTGAAATCAGAGGGTTATCAGAGAAGAGGATAAAAAAGGACTATTTCAGGCTTATCATTGATGACAATGAACGCCAGAAGATGACTGATAAGATTGAAAAGCTTACTGGCTATTCAAAAAATGTTATCAAATATGTCCCCGGCTTCTTTGTACGAAAGGATACTGGTAAACTTGATTACTGCAATGAAGCAGGCATTGGTATTTTAATACGTAATGCTGAAGGTCTTGCAACCGCTGTTCAAATCAGGCGGGATACGGCAGAAAAAAAGAAGAGATATTGCTGGTTCACTTCTATTTTTGCAGTTGACAGCCCGGCTTGCGACGGCGGCAGCACTCCAGGAGCGCAAAAAGATATCATGATTCCTGATAACCCTAAAAAATGTCTTTGTATTACTGAAGGACGTTTTAAGTCAGAAATGCTGGCTGCAAATGGGAATATGGTGATATCTATTCAGGGGGTATCGTCATGGAAAGGTATTGATGAAATTATCCTTAAAATGAGAGAGGAGCATAACATCGAAAGTATTTTTATGATGTTTGATTCCGATATCATGGGAAACCGTCAGGTATTCAATTCAATATCCGCCATGACAATAATGCTTGCCAATAAAATCCCGGATTTAAAAATCAGATTTGCTGTCTGGGGAATTAAATATGGCAAAGGCGTTGATGATTGTGTTCTTGCCGGAAATATAAAGCATGTGAAATATGTTGACGCAGCACAATTTATATCTGTATGTAACAATACATTTGATATGCTGTTAAAAAAATACAATGTGATATCGTTTAAAAAAATGAAGAGCGAAGACAGAAAAGAATTCTCAAAAATCCTTCAAAAAGAAAATGAGAGAGCATTGTTAAGCAGCAAGACAAAATCAAACCCAAAAGAAGCAGCGTAGTTTTAAGCAGAAGGCGAAGCCTTCTGCTTTTTGGATATTTTACATATTAAAAAAGTACTTGGCTGTGCACAGAGCAGCTTAAAAAAATCTGTGGAGTCTCCGTTAAGATGATATCGATGCGGTAACACGTATGATATGGCGCTATCATATCCGGTATGGAGAAAACTACGGCCAGATTTGCCGTCATCGTCGGGCGGGAGGTTTCCGCCTGTGTCTGGCGAAAGTGAACACGAGTTCATTTTTAATCTGGTGATACCTCACCGGCCTTGTCGTATTCGGCACCAAAATAAATATGATAACTTGCCGGCTTGTTACATGCGAGCGTAGCTCGCGGTATCATGCTATACGCTACCGCGTCTAATTTGGACGGTAAAGCAAGCATCCAGCGGCAATTCTTGGGAAGCGAAAAACTTCCTTTTTTCTTTTTGCAAATTCCTGCATATTAAAAGCGAATCCAAAAAAACAACCATCAAGAAAGGAGCAAAAAAAATATGACAAAGATGTCAGAATACAAAGTTGTATTTGTTGTATATGCAACCATACAGGATATGTATGACAACACGGGATGCATCGTGTATAGTGGAACAACACATGCATATGGTGGATATTCATTGAATAACGCCAAAGTTTCTTTGGCAATCTGCGCAAGGTCTCCAAGAGATGCTTATAATCATGGCTTACAGATGATTGAAGAAGGAAATGTCAATTTCGGTAAAGCCAATGTAGAGACATGGGGATTGGAATACGTAACAGATGGATACCATTCATGGTCTTCTAGCGACCTCAGGTAAATAAATTACCGAGATGAAATCGTGAGACCTTCTCGGCAAATGATTTTAAGAAAGGAGCCAAAAGATATGGCAAAAAAAATGACAAAAGAGTTGTACGAAAAACTTAGTATGGCAGGAAAAGTACTTTGTGAATATTGCGAAAACGATGAATGCTCATGCTGCCAGGTGACGCGCCTGATTGATGATGCATACATTGAAGCAGTAGAGGAGGGGATTGTAGATGATGCCTGAAAAATACGAAGTTGCTTTTGTAGTGTATGCTGATATTCCGGAAAAGGACTCCAATATTGGAGATTTGGAATGCAATGGAACACTGAAAAGCTACAACTGCTATTCTTTAAGGGATGCAAGAATGTATTTCACAATTTCTGCTGAAACCCCTGAAGAAGCATACAAAAAAGGGATTGAAAAGATGCAGTCCGGAAATGCTGATTTCGGGGAAGCAGTGGTGGAAGACTGGTACTTGGAGCACGTTTCATATGGCGACAAATACTGGTACAAGGAAGACCTTGCACTTTGATTGCTTGACTTGCAGGCGGCAAATTTGCCGCCTGCTTTTTTTGTAAAAAAAATCGATAAAAAATTCTTTTTTCTGGAAAATTAAGCATATTGTATATGTAACTAAAAAAGCTTCGGAAAGAAGGAGAAAAAATGGTAAAAAAGAAAATCTTGCCATGGCTTTCTGTATCAGCATTAATTTTTGCATTGCCGGTCAATGCCGCTGAAAATAATACTTTTATGGCAAATACGCCTGATATGTATACAGCTGAAAAATATATAGAAAAACGAGAGAAAAAATATGAGGTAATGTCGGTAACATCAGCGTGCGTAATTGCGGCAGGAATGTATGCTAAATACAGAACCAGAAAAACAGATTTTTGCTAAATATCTAACAGGAGGAAAAAATAATGAAAAAAAATAACAAGCTGCTTGCCTTTATCTGTGCAGCAGCAACAGCGGCATCAGGACTTACACTTAGTATGCCATATAATGTATTTGCAGATGCAACAAAGGTAGTTTCTATTGGTAATGACCTGACAGATGCCCAGAAGAAAACAATGCTTAAATATTTTGGCATTGAAGGTGACCAGAGCGTTCAGCGAATAAACGTAACTAACAAAGATGAAATTTCTCATCTTTCCAGTTATATTCCACTTGAACAGATTGGCACAAGAACAGTAAGCTGCGCTTACATCAAACCAACTGAATCTGGCGGAATCAGGGTAAGAACGGCAAACCTGCAGTATGTAACTGCAAATATGATTGCTTCTACTCTCGCAGACCTTGGCATTAAGAATTGCGAAGTTGTATCTGCCTGCCCGTTCCAGGTATCTGGAACCGGTGCATTGACCGGAATCATCATGGCGTATGAAACAGCAACCGGTGAAACAATTGACCAGGCAAAAAAAGATATTGCAACCCAGGAAGTTGTTGTGACAAAAGACCTAGCAAAAGATATCGGAAATGTTCAGGCTGAATATGTTATAAATCAGGCAAAGGTTGATGCTATTAATGGCGATATGAAGGACAAGGAGCAGATTCAGGAGAATGTCACTAATATTGTTAACAATAACAATATCAACATTTCAAATGACCAGATTGAAAACATTACAAATCTGACCCAGAATATCGTAAATGAAAATTACGATAATTCATACACAGAAAATATCACTGAAATCAATAACAACATCAAGCAGGAGATTGATGCATCAGATGACATTGATATTGACGTAGATATTGAAGACACCAATACAGACGATGACGAGGAGCTGGTTCCGGATGACAGCATTACAGAAAATCTTGACGACAGCCTGCTCGGTGATAATGTAATTGCTTCTTCAACTGATGATGCTTCCTTGATTGTTGATACCGCAGAAAGCAGCGAAAGCACTGAAGAAGACACCGAAAGTGAAGCTGGAACTGTGGAGGATACAGACGAGACAGATGGCGATACAAGTGATGATACTGATATTGCTGATAACGCAGACACCACAGATATCGAAAATGACGAAAGCGAAACGGCACCGAATGGTGATGTGTCAGAGCCGGAAGAAACTGGCGATAATGAAGATGATGAAAGCACCGAAAGTGAAACTTCAGAAGGCAGCAAAACAACAGATACTGATGCAAATACAGATACTGACGAGGACTCTGATACAGAGGCCGAAACAGACACAGATGCTGAAGCTGATGGAGACGCATCCGACGATGCTGAAAAGACCTGCGATAGCGTTGAGGACGGAAAAGACCTTGATGATATCGTGATTCCAGAAGATGGATTATCATATTTTGGATACGATATAAACGCCATCAAAGATGCTTCTGATGAAAATACAGCTAAAAGATTTTTACAGCTTGAAAACAATATGAAAGAGGCATTTCCGTTCTCATTAGGCAATTATGCAGATTGTCTGCTGAACCAGGGGAAATTGTTAGACAGTGAGACAGGAGAGCCGTTGGAGAATGTAGATGAATCAAAGCTGATGTCTCATATCACGAAGTATATTCTCGCTACATATGAAAATTACATCCTGACACGTCCGACGGAAAGTCTGCAGAGCGAATTTGACGATACTATCAAATCTGAAATTGATGAGGGCTCCATCCAGCCTGAAGACGAAGAGAAGGTAAGGGAGATTATTTCACATGCGAGAACACCTATCGCAAAGCCAGCAGAGGCTACTGATAACTCTGCATCTGATGAGACAGCAACAGATGATGAAGCCGTATCACTTGAGGATATACTTGGCTAAAAATATATTAAAAAGAAGCGAAAAAATTTCGCTTCTTTTTTTTCGTAAAAAAAGCACAAAAATAAAAAATTTCTGCATATTGTCTGTATGAAATATTTGTAGAAACGGAGTAACAGTAAGAATAACCATGACCAGAGAAGAAGCAGGCAAAAGAGGGCGTGAGATAGCGGCAAGAGCAAGAGCTCAGAAGCGCGAATATTATACAGATGGAAATACGGTAAGACATGTAAAACCTCAAAGCAGAGTCGCCAATCCATATATAAGTAAAGATAGAAATAAAGATAAATATAACAGCAGAAGCGAAATGCGACAGCCAGAAAGGAACACATCTGCGAGAAAACGCATTGATTTCCAGATAGAAAAACATCGTATAGAGGAAAGAAAAAAGCAGCAAAAAATAGAACAACAAAGACAGCAAAAAGAAAGACGGAGAGAGAAGCAGCAGGCAAAAGAGCAGGCTTTTATCGATAGAGAACGGCAACAGAAGGCGAACAGAAAGCGTACTTCAGCGGCTACAATAAGCAGGAACAGACAGAACGCTACACAGATGCAGCGTGGCTTCGTAGTGTTTCTTATGATTGCGTCAATCGCCGTATTGTTTTCATGCATTCATTACCTGCAGCTGAAATCAGAGCTGACTTACAAAATGCAGACAGTAGCCAACCTGGAATCCGAGCTTGAGGAGCTGAGAAATTATAATGACGCTTATGAGAACGAAGTACTTAACAGTGTAGACCTTGAAGAGATAAAGCAGAAAGCCATAGGCAAGCTTGGGATGACGTATCCGGATGCGGAGCACGTGCAAGAGTATGACGCTAACAGTAAGGGATATATGAGACAATACCAGATTGTAGGAGAAGAAAAATAAATGTATAGGTATAGTAAGACATAGTTTGGAAAAGACGGCAGATGATTCTGCCGTCTTTTTGTTGTTTCGGTAAAATGCATATGTATATAGGTCGTATTTATGTTTTGGATAGTGAAGGGGTATGATGTGAATAAATATATGGAGAAAAGCCAAGAATTATTTTTGGTAATCTTGCTTTACCAAAAGAAGATTTTGGGATGAAGTTTTCCAAATAAACAAAAAAAATAAAAATTTTATTAGAACTTAAAAAAGTAAGAGTTTTACTTCTATGTTTTGTTTTATAGATTTAATCCCTTTTGCTCTTTTTTTATTATACCTGTTAAAATTATCTTATCTATTATATATAACCTTTGCTTTTTTATTCTTTGGTCTGACTCTGTTTTGATGGTTATGGCCTTTTGGCTTTGTGTGTACTGATTTTGTTGTTTTGCCCTGTGTTCGGCTGGTTTGCCCGTTTTGTCCCTTATGTTCGGCTTTGTGTGGTCTGATTTTGCCGCTTTGCCTTGTGGTTGGCTTAATTCTGTCGTTTTGGCCTTGTATGGTCTGGTGTTACTGTTTTGCCTTGATGCAGTCTAATGTTGTGGCTTTATTGTCTGGTATGGTCTGAATTTGCCTGTGGTTCTGTCTGCTTAGCCTTATTCTTACTGAAAATCCTTATCTTTGGTGTATCCATTTTTATCTTTTTTTATACTTTTTACCCCCTTTTACCACTTTTTACACCCTTTTCATACCTTTTTATACCTTTTAACACCTTTTCACACCCCTTTTTCTCTTTTTTTTCTTCTCCGGTCGGATGTATGCTCCCTATCTGCCGTTTTGAAGGAAGCTGGAAAAATGGGCGAAAAAATATGTGTATGCCTGCGGCGGAGTAAATGTGTACCTTTTTGCCGTGTTGTTGTGGTCGCGCTGGTGGCTTGGATTTGCTGCGTTATATACTTAATTCTGCTGCCCGCAAAATGTGGGTATGCGTGTGGGTTGGAAGGGCAGTAGTGGTTGGTGGTAATTTGTCCTATTTCTGCCTGCTGCCGGCAAATTTGCGGGGTGGGAGAGTAGTGACTGGGCCGTTGGAAGTACTGCTGCCGGCTGGAAATGTGGTTTCGGGTGTATATATAGTGTATGCACTTTTTGAATATAAAAAATGGATATTTAGTGTATATATAGTGTATGCATTTTTTTTACTTTCTGCCTGCTGGTTTGCCTGCTGGGGTTTGCGTGTGGCAAAAAATGTACGCATATAAACATATGCATCTCTGCTGCCGACATTCTGCCGGCAGCTTTTTTGTGTATACGTTAAGCTATGCATATCGCTTCAAATTTTGCATATGTAAACATATGCATTTTGTTCTTTTTTTTGTGTATGTAAACATATACATTTTGTTTTCTTTTTTGTACATATAAACATACATACTTCTCCTGCTGCCCGCATGGATTGCCGCCCGCAGGGCTGCCAGCAGAAAAAATATGCAAATAAACCTGCACAAAACTTCCTGAAATCCGCACACCTAAACCAGCCACTGCACTTTCTTAAAATACATACATAAACATATGCACGCATATCGCCAGCTTTGTTTGCGGTATGTAACTTTACATATACATTTTTTTCTTTTTTGTATATACATAAAGATATGCACAAAAGAGCCATCCATTTTTGTGTTTGTAAAGATGCACAAAAAAAAGAGGAAAAAGTAAGCATATAGAATATACACACTTTTCGCCCTTTCTCCCGCATTTTCTTTCCCGCCCTGCCGCCTTCGGCGGCAGGGCTCGCCTTTCGGCAAAGTTCCACCCGGGAAACCACACCTCCCCCTGTGGCGCCACTTTCTTTTTCTCCCTTATCTTTTCTCGCGTAGTATACATATCTTTCTTCCCTACTTCATCCCATTCCGTCCCTCTGCCTTTCATTCCGCTGCCCGTTCGCTCCCGGGAGGCCATCTCACCCCTGTGGATTCTTTTGCCGATATTTTTTTCTTTTTACTGCTGCCGAGAAGTGGCTGGAGGGAATGGGAAAGATTGGCGGCGGAAGAGAAAAAAATGAATGGTTGGCGAGCGGTTGGATAATAAGGAAAGAGATTGGAGCGAGGAGGGTAAAAAAGCAAAACAAAAAGAATGACAAAAAAGAAAAGAGAAGCAAAGATAAAAACTAAGAAGAAAAACAAAAATAAAAATAAAAAACAAAAAACAAAGATAAGAGCAAAAGTAAAAAGAAAGAAAAAGCAAAAAGAAAGGACAAAGAAAAAACAAGAATAAAAAATCAGAAGAAAAATAAATAGAAAAAAGCAAAAAGAAAAAAGCAAAAAGAAAAGCAAAAAATCAAAAAGAAAAAACAAAAAGAAGAACAAAAGCAAAAAGAAAAATGAAGGCGTCGCGGCGAAGCCGCGGCGCCAGGGAGATGGGAAAGAAGAGGGGAAAGAAGAGAAAAAGAGAAAGAAGAAAAAAAGAAACGCGGGCTCCTCGCCCGCACCATCGGCAGCCTTGCAGGCTGCACCCGCGCGCGAAACTACGTTTCGCGTTTGGCCTGCTGGTTGGAGAAGCGGCAGCAGGACGGAAGAAGTGGAGGGAATTGGGAAAGTGGTGAGATGAGATTGGAGTTGGAGGTACGGAAAGGCGAAAGCCGGGAGGATGGCGGCGATATAGAAAATAGAAAAAGGAAGATGTGTGGAAGAATGGTAGGGAGCGATACTTGGTGGGAAGATGGTGCTTTGTAGATGTTAAAAAAGTGGTGGGAAGGAATATAAGGCGTCGGCCGGCCAAGCCGGGAGGAAGGGAGTTGGCTGGTTTAGGATTGTGGGGACCGGTATGAAAAGAAGGGCGGCGGGAGATGTTGGCCGACTGGCGCCGGAAGGGAATGTGCTGGCCGGCCAAGCCGGAAACAAAGATGCCTCCTGCTGGAAAATGTGCACCTCGTATTTTCGCGCCTGAAAAAATTCGCGCTTGCTTTTTCTGCTTGCCGGCTGAATTTTATCAAGGATAAAGGAAGAATACTCCTTCCTCTATAGATAAGATATAGGAAGAGAGATGAATTCCATTGTTTTTCAAATACATAAAAAAATCGCATTGCGACTTTTAAATTCACGCTAATCGGCGTGAATTTTTTTGAAAAAATCCGCATAAAATTATTCCTTTTCGAAAAAATTCGGCATATTAAATATGTGCAGATAAAAAAGGAGGTGACTACATGCAGACAGCAGTAGAAGTGCATATGGCACAAAAATATCGTATCAGCGATAAGAACGATAAAGAAATATTTGACTTTTTAAAACAGAATTTTGGATGCAACCGCAAAGTATATAATCTGTGTGTAGACAGCCTTTACGCACAGCTGGAGAAAGCTGGATATCAGGCAGGAGATGATATCCCTGGCGTTAAGTTTCCAAAAATCACAGACTTAAAGAAAGAATTTGAGTATCTGAAAAAAGCAGACGCCCAGGGGCTTTCAAACTCAA
>OGEK01000275.1_pt1 | contig 58404 bp, 26 predicted proteins | sample 1570641 | NCBI WGS metagenome assembly OGEK01 (sample SAMEA2582136, study PRJEB24529) | metagenome | biome: Human gut stool | place: China | collected 2011
AGCTTTCCAGCTGCCATTTTATTTGCTCACTGTCGTTCGCCTTCGCCTAAAAACGACTCTGGCGTTTTCTTCACGGCTCAGCTCATCAGAGGGCGGCCACAAAACTTCGCTCCATAACTGAAGGCGCAACCACAATCAACCCTATCAATGAGGAGAAACATGGGAAAGCTGATACGAAAGGCAACCGGACTCACGGTCGGCGTGGCAACACTGCTCGCTGGTCTGGTGCTGCCGATGACGGCCAGTGCCGAGAGCGCATCGCCAATCGATGCCAGTCCGATCATCCACTATTCATTCGATAACGCACTGACGTCCAAGACCATCGCCAACGAGGGCAGCGCGGCCAACAGCGATGCCACCCTATCCGGCGACGCCACGGTGGCCAATGGCCAGATCAACCTGACCGGCTCGCAAACCATTAGCGTGCCGACCACGGCCATCGCCGGTAAGAAGGACGTCACCGTCTCCATCTGGCTCAAGAACAATTACGGCAACGGCAATACCGCCGCCGCGTACATCGGCGCGGCCAAGACCGGCAATTATCCGGCCAACGGTTACTGGCTGCTCAACCCGGCCAACCCGAGTGGCTACGCGAAATCCGTAATGACCAATGCCACTGCGGCCGACCCGAATAACAGCCCGTGGGGCACCGAAGTCGGCCCTGGATCGACGAACGCCGCCACCACCGGCACCAAGGCCACCAGCGATTTGGCTCTGTACACCACCGTCATCAGCGGCACCAACAGCACCATGAGCTTCTACCTCAACGGCAAGCAGGTTGGAGACGCCACCTACACCATTCCGGCCGGTGGCCTGACCAATTACGGCGGCCTCGTCGCCTACATTGGCAAGTCCTCCTACGCTGACCCGAACTCCAAGCTCGACGTGGACGATTACGCCGTATACGACACTGCCATCAGCGCCGCAGACGTGACCAAGCTGTATGACGCTCAGGTGCTCGACAAGGCCGAGGCCGCTGTCAAGGCCGCTGTGCCCGCATCCGCTACCGAGGACTTCGCGCTGCCGACCAGCGCCGCTGGCGTGAGCATCGCGTGGAAGTCGGACAACGCAGCCATCGCCGTTGACAACGCTACCGGCAAGGCCACAGTCACTCGTCCGGCCGCAACCGCAGCTGATGCCGAGGTGATCCTCACCGCCACGTTTGGCAACAACGCCAAAACCGCCGACTACACGGTCCTCGTGCCGAAGCAGCTCTCCGATGCCGAGCAAGCCAAGGCCGACCTTGACGTCGTCACCATCGAGGACTCCGACGACATCCGTAGCAACTTCTCCGTGCCCACCAAGGGCAACAATGGTTCGACCATCTCGTGGGAAGTGACCGGTGGCAAGGATATCGCCACACTAGGCGAAGGCGTGAACGACAAATCTCGAACGGTCACTGTTAAGCGCCCTGCCGCCGGTAGCGATGCCGTCACTGTGACGCTCAAAGCCATTGCCAAGTACGGTACCGCCACCGAAACGAAGACCTTCACCGTCACCATTCAGCCGATGCCTGCCGCCGAAGAGAAGGACGAGGCCTACGTGTGGGCGTTCTTCACCGGCGAGGGCGTGGGCGGCGAGAAAATCAGCCTCGCGGCTTCCAAGGGCAACGATGCGCTCGACTGGAACACGCTGAACAATGGCACTCCGCTGTTCACTTCCGAGTTTGGCGAGAAGGGTTTGCGCGATCCGTTCATCATGAAGTCCAAGGATGGTGACAAGTTCTACATGCTTGCTACCGATCTGAAGATTGACGGTCGTGCTCCCCTCAACGGGCTGAATGGCTTTGCTGGTGCACAGGCTAACGGTTCCAAGTACATTGAGATTTGGAAGTCCGACGATCTGGTCAACTGGTCCAAGCAAAGCCACGTCAAGGTGAGCTCTGATTACGCAGGCAACACTTGGGCGCCTGAGGCCTACTACGACGAGGAAATCGGCAAGTACGTGGTCTATTGGGCCTCGAACCTGTACGACAACACCGACGAGAACAGCCGCAAGCAGCTGACCTACAACCGCATGGTGTACGTCACCACCGATGACTTCGTCAACTTCTCCGACCCGACAGTGTGGATTGACGTTGATCGCCGAGGTGGTGCAGGCAGTGGATCCATCGATGTGACCGTGCAAAAGGTAGGGGATACCTACTACCGCATCTACAAAGATGAAAACACGATGTCTTTGCGTCAGGAGAAGTCCACAGATTTGACTGCCGCAATTGGTGGTGCCGGCGTGAAGAACTACGCCGATGCGCTTAAGGGTAGTGCATGGAGCGAAGTTGCCACGAACATCGGTAAAGGCCAGGCTAACGGTTACGGTAAAACCTTCACTTCCGGCGAAGGTCCATCGCTATTCAAGGCCAACGATGGCGATGTGAACGGCTACCAGTACTACCTGTTCGCCGACCAGCCGAGCTATCATCAAGGTCCAAACCACTATGTGCCGATGGCGACTGAGGATATCGCCAGCGGTCAGTGGACCGTTATCGGCAATAAGATGCCTGAGGCGAACTTCCCGACCAATTCCGATGGCGGCAAGCCGCGCCACGGAACCGTGCTGCCCGTGACCCGCGCCCAGTACCAGAAGGTGCTGGAGGCATACGCCCCGGCTGTGGCTGTGAAGTCCGTTGACGCGCTGTCTGCCGAGACAACGGTTGGTGTGGCTCCGACGCTGCCGGAGACCGCGCATCTGACTCATGCGGACGGTTCCGTTTCTGACGTTGCAGTTGAGTGGGATGCCATTGACGCATCTTTCTACGCCAAGACCGGCACCTTCACCGTCAAGGGCATCACCCAAGACGATTCCCGTATGCCGGTTGAGGCTACCGTCATTGTGAACGGCATCGACCTCTCCAAGGCGACCGTCACCGTCGAACCCAACGAGTTCACCGCAGACGGCGCTGCCAAGGAACCAGCCGTGACCGTTGTACTCGATGGCGCGACGCTCAAGGAAGGCGCCGACTACACGGTGGCCTATACGAACAACGTCGAACCTGGCACTGCCACAGTGACCGTAACCGGCGCTGGCAAGTACTCCGGTACTGTCTCGGCAACGTTCACCATCAAGGCCGCCGAGCCCGGCTCCACGCTGGACAAGTCCAAGTTGCAGGCGCTTGTCGATAAGGTGAAGGGCTATAACAAGGCTGATTACCAGTCTGGTTGGGATGCTTTCGCCGTCGCGCTCGCCGACGCGCAGCAGGTGTTGCAGAACTCCACCGACCAGCAGGAAGTGGACAAGGCGCTGTCTCGGCTCCAGTCCGCCGTCGACAAGCTGGTCAAGAAGTCCGGCGATTCCGGCAAGACCGATGGCAAGGATGACGGCACGCAAAAGCCCGCCGCCAAGCCGGGCAGCGCTCTGTCCAACACCGGCGCCTCGGTGTTCGGTGTGGGTATCACCGCGGTCATACTGCTCGCCGCCGCCGGCGCCGCCTACGCCTTCCGCAAGCGCCGCGCCTGAACTGTTTGCAGCGTAGACCAAGCCCCTTCTGGATGAGTCGAGCTGTGAAGCAAGCAGCCTACTGGATTGTTTGCTTCATGGCGCGGCCCCATCAGAGGGGCGTATCGCACGTTCGTCCGACGACGCTGTCGGACGCATAGGCTCTATAGCCCCATAGCTCCAATAGCCATTACCGAACTTCACCACTCAACATCTAGATCTGCTGCGCGACAAGCAGTATCACCGCGCGCAAGGAGGAAACCAATGACAACCAAACCATCGATAGGCAAACGCCTGCTCGGCGCGATGCTGGCAGTGCCGATGGCGCTCGCCGGCATGGGAATCGGCGCGACCACGGCGGTCGCGGCCGATACCGTTCCGACCAATAATCTCATCGCCGCCTACGACTTCACCACGAAGCCAAGTGACGGCAAGACCGTGGCCAACAGTGCGCCGAACGCTACGCTTGGCGCGGCCGAAGTACAGAACTCCGCCGACTCGCTTTGGGCCGATGATGCCCTCACCCTTTCCGGCGGTGCCAAGACCGGCACCGGCGACTGGGTCAAGCTGCCCTCGAATCTGCTGTCCGGCAAGGACGCCGCCACGGTGCAGTTGGAGGTCAAAGCGGATTCCAGCATGCTCAATGCTTTCCATTTCCTGTGGAACATCGGTAACGACAGCTCCGATACGGAGTATTTCTTCGCCACGCTCAACTGCGGCAGTTCGCGTAACCCGCTCGTCGGCCTGAAATCGGGCGGTACGGAGACGCTCGTGCAGTCCAGCTCCTGCGTGGCCAAGGCCGACCAATGGTTGTCGGTGACCGCCACCATTGATGGCACCGCCGCGAAACTGTACATCGACGGCACGCAGGTGGCATCCGGCACCGTGCCGGCCAAACTGTCCAGCGTCAAGGACCAGTCGCTCAACACCATCGGCCGTTCGCCGTGGCCCGACAACCTGTTCAAGGGCGCGGTCTCGAACTTCCGCGTATACGATGCCGCGCTCACCGCCGATCAGGTCGCCGCGATCAGCACTGCCGATGCCTCAATTCATGCCGGTGAACTCACCGGTTCCGTGCTGAACGGCATCATCGTCCCCACGACGGTCGACGATCCGTTCATTTCGCTGCCCACTGCGAACGGCGTGACGTGGGCGTCCTCCGATAGCAGCGTCATCGCGACTGACGGCACGGTCAACCAGCCCGCCAAGGGCGAGGCAGCCAAGACTGTCACGCTGACCGCCGCCGTCACGGTCCGTGGCCAGACCGCTACGAAGGAATTCACGGTCACGGTCAACCCGACCACGAAAACTGCCGCTGAACAGCTCAAGGAAGTCGCGGCCGGCTACGTGATCCCGTCCGTCGTGCGTTCCGGAGACGCCCTCCCGGCGGCTGTGAATGGCACTACCGCCACGGTTACGTCCACTAAGGACGTAGCCGTCGAGGATGGCAAGATCACCATCGATGGCGACGAGGCCACGACCGGTACCATCACCGTCGAGTTCTCCAAGAACGGTCTCGCCGGCATCGAGCCCATTACCAAGGCCTTCACCGTAAAGGTGCTGCCCGCCGCGAAGTCCGCGACCATCGCCGCCTACGATCGCAACGCCACCGGCGAGAATGAGGCCAACAACGGCGACGTCGCCTACAGCATGCACCTCGCGCTGCAGAACGCCGACGGCTCGTACACCCCGTACAACGAGAATTACGGCATTTTCTTCGCACGCTCGCCGAAGGCGCAGAAGCTCAACGAGAACCTCGACGGCAATGACTATCGCAGTCTCAAGGATCCGAGCCTGTTCCGCATGGCCGACGGCACCTATGGCGTGATTTCCGTGCGTACCAACCGCGGCACCGCCACCGGTGACTCCACCGCGAAGTCCAGCGTGCTCATCGCCACCTCCGAAGACCTGCTCACCTATAGCGAACAGGAGAACTCCGGTTCCATCGTCGACCTTGGCGAGACCAACGGCGTCAACGCTCCGTACGCCGTGTACGACACCGCCAGCAAGCAGTATGTTGTCGGCTGGGCCGATGACAACGGCGTGGCCAAGTACACCACGTTCGATTCGCTCAAGGGCTCCACATCCAAGCACGGCAGCGTACTGTACGGTTCCGTCGCCAAGTCCGGCGTACTCGCCGCCGACGGTGTACAGGGCATCGCGAACTTCCGCTCCGGTGCCACCATCGCGGTGGACGAGGCCACGGTGAAGGCGCTCAACACCCGTTACGGCCGCTCTGAGAACACCGGCACGAGCAATCTCACTGACATCACCGTCAAGAAGGGCGCCTCAATCGATGAGGTGACCGCGCAACTGCCGAAGAACGTGGACCTCACTTACTCCGACGGTTCTACCGGCTCCCTGCCGATTTCCTCATGGAACACTGAGGGCATAGATCTGACGAAGGTGGGTGATTACACTGTCACCGGCACCGTCAAGCAGACCGAATACCAGATTCCGTTCGCTGAGGACCGCGCCGATCCATCGGTGTATAAGTGGCAGTGGACGCATGAGGCCGACGGCAAGGAAGTCACCGAAACCAAGTTCCTGATGATCGCTTCCAATGACATCCAAGGTGACGTCACTTGGCAGCATGGTTCGCCCCACATGCCGTTCCGCATGGCCGACACGATTTCCGGTCTCGCCGACGAGCCGGGCAACCCGAATGCCCTGATTCAGTCGAACGGCTACAACAACAAGGAGGTGTCGCTGCTCAAGGCTGGCGACAAGGACTCCGAGGGTAATGCCATCATGCACAGCTTCTGGGCTCCAGAAATTCATGAGATTGATGGTAGGCTCACGATTCTGTTCATGGCCGGATACGGCAACACATGGTCCAACGGCAAGTCGGTGTACATGCAGCTCAAGCAGGATGCCGACGGTCACGACCTCGACCCGGCCGACCCCGATAACTGGACTGTGCCGACACCGATCTACCGCAATGACGCCTCGCTGCTCAACGGTAACAAGCAGCTCGCAGCCACAGCGTCCGGCGGAGTGGGCATGTCGCTCGACATGACCTATTTCCAGGATGCCGACGGCAGGTCCTACTACGCCTGGCAGCAGCTCGGCGCCACCTACATCGCCACGATGGATCCGAAGGACCCGGCCCATGTGACCAGCTCCCCGGTGCGCATCGTCACCCCGGAGTATGCGTGGAACGCCGCCATAGCCGAAGGTCCGAACGTGACCCTGCGCGACGGCAAGCTGTACCTCATGTTCTCCGGTTCCGGCGTGGGTAAGACATACACCACTGGGCTGGCCGTAGCGGATGCCTCCGGTACTGACCTGACCGACCCGGCCAGTTGGACGGTGCTCAACTACCCGATTCAGAAGTCCGGTCCGTTCAACGGTGAGATGCAGCTCGGCACCGGTCACGGCATGTGGAGCGAGGACGAAGACGGCAACCAGATCTACGTGTTCCACGCCTATGCCACGAAGAATCTCGGATCCGTGAATGCTGCCGGCCGCGACATGTTCGTGCGCCGTGTGCACTGGGCCGCCGACGGCATGCCGGTGTTCGACATGAGCTCTTCCGAGGAGCTGGCCTCCAAGACCGTTTCCGTGACAGTGAAGGTGGTCGACGACACGGTTACGGTCGACAAGACCGACTTGTCCAAGGCGCTCGCGTCCGCCAAGCAGCTGCGCGAGTCCGACTACACCGCCGCCTCGTGGAAGGCGTTCGCCGCAGCGTTGGCCTCCGCCGAGAAGGTTTATGCCGACGAGAACGCTTCGCAGAAGGACGTCGACGACGCAACCGCCGCGTTGAACAAGGCGCAGGCCGCGTTGGTGAAGGTCGACGGTTCCGATTCGGGCGATGGCTCGAGCGATTCGACTAAGCCGGGCGACGGCTCGAGCATTGACGCTGGTGCTACTGGTGATAAGACGGGCAACAAGCTCGGTCTGTCTAAGACCGGTGCCGCCGTACTCGGCCTCAGCGGCGTGGCCGTGGCGCTCGCTGCCGCCGGCATCGCCCTGACCCTCCAGCGCAAGCGCCAGGCCTGAGCGGCGTAAGCCTCCAATCGCGAAATCGGCCCGTGTGGAGGTGTATTTCCGAGTTGTAGGGCAATGGCTGAAGTATTGGCCGTTGCGGCCGATGAGAGCCCGTTGGTATTCCGCCATTTTCGGGTGGTTGATCGGCTCTGGGAGTGGCGAGTACCCGGGCGCGTGCCCTACAACTCGGAAATACGCTCGGTACGGAGCCGTTTCTGGTTCACGGGATTTCGGCTGAAAATCCCGTGAACCAGAAACTTACAGAAATGCACATGGCCGGCCATCGAGTTCGGCTTGATTCCAATCTTTTGCGTGTGCGATTGCACATGTCTTCAGTTCACGGGATTTACCAGCGTGATCCCGTGAACTGGATAACGCGGACATGCAGGCCACGCGGCTCAACAAGCCAATATTGCACACAGATGATGTGCGATTTTGTTTGTTGTGGGGTGCTGAGAAGGGGTAAATGTTCATTCGGGGAGATGAAACCGGTTTTAAGAGGGGTGCCGGGTATTTCAGGTATGGCAAGGAATCAGCATGTGCGTTACCGCTTTCGCGTCGTCGCTCAAAGCGTGCTCAAATTTAGGTGAACGCTCACATTAGAATTGTGAGTGCTTACAGAAACCTGTGCGATTGCACATCGGTGCTCCTGTTCACGAACGGTGTCGTTCGTAGGGATTTCCGGTGGCCGTCGTTCGGGCGGAAGTGGGTCGCGCTGGCGAACGAAGAGGCTCCGGCGAAGCGGAAGCAGGAGCGAGAAGCGGTCGATAAAGGAGCGACCGGGTGTCACTTGATAACAATTCGATAACAAATATTGCGATGGCGCAACGATGATCCATCACAGTATTGCAAAGAAGCAAGGACCCAAGGAAGGAAACTCAGTGAGGAGAGTTACACGATTGGCGGCCTGCCTGACGGCGGTGTCGACGTTGGGCGCGGGGTTGATCATGCCGATCACCGCCGTGGCCGACGACGCGACGCCTGCGGTGCAGATGACCACGACCAGTGCGAACGTCAGGGCGGCGGCCAATACAGCGACGGCTGACCCGATTGCCAGCTTCGATTTCAATAGCGACCCGGACGATGGTGCATTCGCCAGTGCTCAGGGTGACGCTAAGGCCACCGTGCAAGGCACGGTGGATCTCGTCAACGGAAAAGATGACGACAACGGCAAGGCCGCCCAGCTCGGCAGCGGTTTTTGGCTGAACGTGACCAAGTCCGATGGCAGTGCACTGCTCAACGGTCTTGATGATGTGACGATCAGCTACGACAGCAAGGCGGCTGCGACCGGTGGCCAGTGGACTGTGTTTGCCGCGCCGACCGCCGGTGCGGTGAACGGCAGCGCCCCCACCTACGTCGGTGTGCTCGACCGCACCGACAAGACCCGTGTGGAACGCTATCTCAACGGCCGCGCATCCGACATCGCCACCATCGACAAGAACACCGGTACGAAGGATGCTTGGAAGCATGTCGATCTCGTCATCTCCGGCAAGACCGCGAAGCTCTATGTCGATAAGAAGTTCGTGGCGAGCAACGTGAACGGCGAGGATCTTAAGAGTATTCTTGGCGGCTCAGGTGGTGTGCTGCAAATCGGCAAAGGCAACTGGGGCAACGGTGAATACTTCACCGGTTTGCTTGATAATTTCATGATTTATGGCTCCGCGCTTTCCGCAGCCGATCTCGGCATCGCATCGCCTACTGCAATCGAGATTTCCGGTTCCAATGTGAAGGACGGCGAGCTGAGTCTCAAGGAAGGCAACTCCGCATCCCTGTCCGCAACCGTCACCCCTGAAGGTGCCGATCCCACAGTGACGTGGGAATCCAACAATCCTGCTGTGGCTACTGTGGATGCCAACGGCAAGGTCACCGGCGTGAAGGCCGGCACCGCCACCATTACAGCGGCTTCCGAAGCTGACGCCGCCAAGACCGCCGAGCTCAAGGTCACCGTCACCGAGGTCAAGGCCGATGACGCCTACGGCTACGTGATGGTCCACTTCATCGAAAACAACAAGGGCTACGCCGAAAAGGTCTACCTCGACATCTCACGCGGTGATGACGCCACCCAGTGGGACACGCTCAACGGCGGCGAGCCGATTCTTGTGAGCAACGAATCCACCACCGGCGTGCGCGATCCGTTCATCGCCTACAACCCCGAGTCGAAGACCTACTACGTGCTGGCCACCGATTTGCGTGTGTTCGGCAGCGATAATGCCGGTTGGGGCACGTGGGCTACAGGTTACAGCACCAAGTTGCATGTGTGGTCGTCCAAAGATCTCATTCACTTCAACGACATGACGGAACTGGAGACCGCCACCGCCGACAAGTACACTGCCAATCCGAACAAGAGCCAGACGCTCACCGATTCCGTGACCGGCAAGACCATCTCCGAGATCGGCATGGCATGGGCTCCTGAGGCTACGTGGGTGCCGAACTTCTATGATCTCAACGACGACGGTCAGCTCAACGGTTCCGATAAGGACAACCCGAAGAACCAGCAGGGCGGCGCATTCGTTGTGTATTGGTCTGTCTCCGCCAAATACGATGGCGAGAACAGTCAGCCCGGCAAGAAGGTGACTCACGTGCTGTGGGCCGCCACCAAGGACTTCACCAATGAGACCTACATGTTTGGCGGCGTCTTCGTGCCTAACAGCAAGTACAACCGTGGCAACACCATCGACACCACGATGCTGCAGAACGGTTCCCGCACATACCGCACCACCGGTTCCGGCGTGATCTTCATGGAATACACCGATCGTGCCGATTGGTGGCGTGCCAACGACCAGGGCCAGTACGCGACCGACCCGGCCAAGGGCTGGGTGTTGCGCCAGACCAACATCGGACACACGCTCGGCAGCGCGCAGGAAGGTGCCAACGGTTTCAAGGTCAACGGCGAAAACAAGTGGTACATGTTCGTCGACAACTATGGATCTGTCGCCTCCGGTGCCCGCTACGGCTACAACCTACTCGAAGCCGACAACCTCGATTCCGAGAATCCGTGGAGCGTCCTGAAGGCCGACGATTACTTCCTCACCGCCAACACCAAGCACGGTGGCGTGGTCTCGCTCACCAAGGCCCAGTACGACGCGATCCGCGCGGCTGACGCCAAGGCTTCCGACAACGCCGACCTGAAGGCCGAGGATGTGACGGTGGATAAGGGTGCTGCCGATACGGACATCACTGCCAAGCTGCCGAAGACGCAGCAGGTCACTCTTGCCAACGGTTACGGCACTGCCAAGCGCGACGTGACGTGGGACGTTTCCAACGTCGACACCTCCAAGCCCGGCGAATACACCGTCACCGGCACGGTCGACACCATCGGTGCCAACGAGAACCATTGGAAGTGGACGAACGCCGCCGGCGAGTCGAAGACCGACGAGGACGACCTCATCAACTCCGGTGCGAACGCGAACAACAGCTGGAAGCAGACCGGTGGCTTTGTGGACAATGAAACCGCCAACAAGAACCGCACGCTATACAGCTCCACCGCCATCACCGTGACCGCTAAGGTGACCGTGACCGGCGAAACCGAGCCGACCGACCCGGATCTGCTTGCCGACTTCACGTTCGATGATGGCGATAAGACCTTTGACGGCGGCAACGCGACGGGCACCACGCAGGGCACCGCCACGCTCGCCGACGGCAAGGACGGCAAGGCCGCGAAGCTCAGCAAGAACTTCTGGCTCAACGTCACCGCCAAGAACGGCGACGCTCTGCTCAAGGGCAAGAACGACGTGACCATCAGCTACGACGTCAAGCCCGATGCCTCCAACAACACTGGCTGGACCTTCTTCGCCGCCTCCAACGCCACCAAGCAGGAGTACGGCAAGGAACACTACGTCGGCGTGCTCGACAAGACCACCGGTATTACCGTCGAACGCTACAACAACAACGACGGCAAGCGCGATTCCTCCGGCAACGTCTCATACACCAAGACGAACGCCGACTGGAAGCACGTCGATATCGTGATTTCCGGCGCAACCGCCAAGCTGTACATCGACTCCAAGCTGGTAGCCGTGAACAACAACGGCCAGAAGCTCGCCGACATCCTCGGTGCTGATGGCGGCGTGCTGCAGATCGGCAAGGCCAACTGGAGCAACGGCGAGTACTTCTCCGGTCTGCTCGACAACTTCAAGATCTGGGGCAAGGCCCTGAGCGACGACGAGCTTGGCGTGGAAAGCGCGAAGACCGACTACGCCGCCGCGCTCGCCATCCCGGCGCAAATCACCGGCGACCTGCCGAGCACTGTGCTGGGCAAGACGGTTACTTGGTCCGCGACCGGCGACGGTGCGAAGCTCGTAGCCGCAGACGGCAAGGTCACGCAGCCGAAGTCCGGCGAGAAGGCCGTGAAGGTCAAGCTCACCGCCACCATCGACGGCGTGGATAAGGCCATCACCGCCGAATCCGAAATCCTCAACAACGGCGGCGAAATCGCTTCCTACGTCAAGGATGTCGATCGCTCCGACCAGAACGGTGCCAAGTACGACCCGCTCGCCTACAACGACGATCGTCGCGCCGACTCGCTGTACGTGGCCGCCAAGGCCGCCGATGGCAGCAAATGGGAGACCCTGAACCGTTCGCAGTCGATTCTGTCGGTCAAGTGGGACGGCTCGCAGTCTGCCAAGCCGAATGCGCAGATGGGCTCGCCCGCTTTCTTCCGTGCGGAGGACGGTACCCTTGGTGTGGTTTCCTCGCAGAACAACGCCACCGGTGCGATTTACGTGTGGGATGGCAAGGGCGACGGTGCCACGTTCACCAACGAGCGCGCCATCACCGTGACCGACAGCTCCATGGTCACCAACCCGCGCATCGTCTATGATGCCGCCTCCAAGGGCTACAAGGTCTTCTGGACCGATGGCCTGAGCGGCGAAGGCCGTATGGCCACGCTCTCCGACCTGACTGCCAAGGCAACGGTCGGCGAGACGCTCAAGGCCGACGCGGTTGCGATGGGTGTGGGCGACGTGACCGAAGGTCTGCCCGCATGGGCCGGCGAAGGCCAGACCCGCGCATTCGCTGTGAGCTCCTCTGAATTCGATGCGTTCTACAAGAACTATGTCGATCTGCAGAACACCGGCGTTAAAGCTCTGGGCGGCGCAACCGTGGAGAACGGTGCTTCCGCCGAGGACGTCACCGCAGCGGTTTCCGGAACGCAGGCCACAATGACCTACAACGACGGCTCCACGAAGACCTTCAACGTCGACTGGAACGCCGATGATCTGGCCGCCGTGGACACCTCAAAGGCCGGCACGTATGAGGTCAAGGGCACTGTTCAGCAGACCACCGAGGCCATGTACAACGACGCTCGCGCCGATCCGGACATCTTCTACAACGAAGACGATGGCTACTACTACCTCACCGGTTCCACCTATGAGGTAAAGTCCACTGATTCGACCAACAACCAGAAGGACAGCTACCGTTCCATCGGCCTCAAGCGCGCCAAGACCATCAACGGTCTGAAGGATGCTGAGGAACACATCATCATCAAGCCGGAGAACGGCACTCCGGGCCACGAAGACCAGTACCCCAACTCGTTCTACGGTTGGAGCGCGTTCATTTGGGCCCAGGAGTTCCACAAGATTAACGGCAAGTGGTGGATTGTGGCCGGCTTCCACAGGGGTGCCTCGTCCACGAACGGTGGCTGGTGCAACAACACCATCCTCATCCCGTACACCGGCGACGAGCGGTCCATCAAGGATGGCGGATTCCTCGAGGCCGAAAACTGGGGCGAGCCGACCGTGCTGGAAGGCGCCGCATTCGACGTGACGTACTTCGAGCGCGAGGAGAACGGCAAGGCCCAGGGCTACTGGCTCTTCCCGAAGAGCGCAGGCCTGTACCTTGCCAAGGCAAAGATGGGCGATGGCGTCACTCCGCTGGTGGATGGCAGCCTTGAGCACATCTATCAGGCCAGCCAGCAGTTCGAGTACGGCAAGTATGCGCCTACCCCCGGAGACAACTCTGAAGGTTCTGATCAGGCAATCGTAGAGGCACCGTTCATGTTCGAACATGGCGACTACGTCTACATTGCCTATGCGGGTGCCACGGTGGATAAGTATTACAACACCAACGTGATGCGTGCCGCCAAGAATGCCGACCTGCAGGATCTGTCGAGCTGGACCACGGCCGACTTCCCGTCGTTCGACACCAACGACACCTACACCGGTGCCTACGGTGCGGATGAGGCCTCGTACGAGCGCAAGCAGGCCGGCCCCGGCCACATCTCGCTTGCACATGATGAGGCCGGCAACATCGTCATGGCCTACCACGCACGCCCCTACCCGGAAATTCACTCCGGTTCCGCAGCGGGTGGCCTGTTCGATCAGGACCGCAATACGTGGGCCAAGGCCGTGAACGTGCGCGCCAACGGCATGCTCGACATGTCGCTGACCAAGGATCAGGAGGTTGCTCCGGCCAACCGCACGGTGACCATTACGGTGACCGTCGGCGAGCCCGATACGCCGGTTGAGCCGTCCATCACCGGCATCCGCGTCAAGAGCGAGCCGACAAAGACCAAGTACACGGTGGGCGAGCAGTTCTCCGCCGATGGTCTTGTGATCGAGGCGACGATGTCGGACGGCACGGTGAAGACGCTCGATGCCGCCGACTACACGGTCGGCGACGTGGACATGTCCGCTGTGGGCACCAAGACCGTCACCGTCACGCTCAAGGCCAACGATCAGCTCACCACGTCGTTCGTGGTGACCGTGAGTGCCAAGACCGAGCCCGGTAAGCCCGGTTCGGGCGACGGTTCCGGCGATGGTGCAGGCAGCGATAACGGTAACGCTGGTACGGGAGCAGACTCCGGTCTGCCGTCCTCTGGTGCCGCCGTGCTCGGCCTTGGTGGTGCCGTGGTTGTGCTCGCCGTTGCCGGCTTCTCTCTCACTATCTGGCGCAAGCGTCGCGCCTGAGCGGATCCAAATGCTCCCTCTCAGTCGGCTTCTGGCGGACGGAGAGGGAGCACCTAGTATCACCATAACTTCAATCTTCAATCCATAACTGAACACAAAACCAAAACCCACAATCAGAGGAGACATATGGGTAAGTGGAAGAAAGCGGTGGCAGCTCTTGCAGCTGTCCCGATGCTGATGGCGCTGGCGCCAGCAGCAAATGCGGTTGAATCGGATACCACCGATTCATCGGCCGCACAGCGGGCGCTGGCAGCAGCCCTGAAATCAAATGCCAAGGCATCGGCAGACAGTGATTTGCTTGCCAGCCTTGACTTCAACAACGTCACGGCAAGTGCCACTGGTACCTTCACCGATGAGGCAACCGGCACCAAGGCAACCATCAACGGTGCCGCCGCAGTAACTGCCAGTAAAGACGGCACTACCGCAGCTCAGCTCGGTTCTGGCTTCTGGCTGAATGTGACTAAGTCGGATGATTCGGCTGTGCTCAAGGGCCTGGATGCGGTCACGATTTCGTATGATTCCAAGTCCGCCAGCACCAATCAGGGCTGGTCGGTATTTGCGGCACCGAATACGAATGCGCAGACCTATCAGCAAGAGCGTTACCTCGGCGTGATGGATCGCACCACTTCGGTGAACGTTGAGCGTTACAACAACGCTGGTAAGCGCGACACCACCGGCAATGTGAGCAAGGATGGTCTCGCCAGCCAGTGGCGTCACGTCGATTTGGTCATCGACAAGGCCGCTTCCACGCTGTACATTGACGGTGAGCAGGCCGCAACCGTAGCCCCGGCTGATGGCGCGAGCTTCGCTCAGCTCACCGATATTCTCGGCGCAGACGGCGGCGTGCTGCAGATCGGCAAGGCCAACTGGGTGAACGGCGAGTACTACACCGGCGCACTCGACAACCTGAATATTTACGGCTCCGCGCACACTGCGGAGCAAATCAAGGAAGCCTACGATTCCACGAAGTCCGATGCCGCCAAGGCCGACGCTAACGCGCTGACCATCAACAACGGCAGCACCGATGCGTATTCCGACATCACACTTCCAGCCAAGGGTTCGGTTAATGGTTCCGCGATTACATGGAAGTCCAGCGACGCCAAGGTCATTACTGATGCTGCAGATGGCGACATCGCAGCCGGCGTCGTCACTCGCCAGAAGGCCGACGCCAAGGTGACGCTCACTGCCACCATTACCGATGCTGACGGCAACACGGAAACCAAGGAATTCGAGCTGACCGTCAAGGCCGCCGTCGAACAGCCGAAGACCACGGACTATCTGTTCGCGCACTTCACCGGCACCGAAGGCAGCACTACCGACGAGCAGATGTACTTCGCCACCAGCAAGGATGGCCTGAGCTGGCATGACACCCGCGAGTCCGGCGATCCGGTACTCAGCTGGAACAACAGCCAGACCGGCAACTCTCGTGGTAAGGACAACGGCGTGCGCGACCCGTATCTGGTCCGCTCTCCGGAAGGCGACACCGTCTACCTCATCGCTACCGAGCTGAGCATCCATAACCGTGGCGGTTGGGGCGCGGCCACCGCTACCACCAATGGCAGCACCAACCTAATCGTGTGGGAGTCGCATGACTTCGTCAACTGGAGCGAACCGCGCGCCGTTGACGTTGCCTCTCAGATTCCGGGAGCCGGCATGGCTTGGGCTCCGGAAGCCTACTGGGATGATGTGAACAAGCAGTACATGGTGTACTGGGCCACTGCTTCCGACGCGGACAACAAGTCCGGCGATCGCACCAATATGTACTACTCCACCACGCGTGATTTCGTGAACTTCACGACGCCTGTCAAGTGGATCGACCGAGTCAAGTCCGTTATCGATACCACGATGATTAAGGCCGATGACGGCTATTACTATCGTGTGTCCGGTGACACGTACCTCGGTGTTGAGCGTAGCAAGGATCCGTATGCCACAACGCTCACCACTGGTGACACAATTGCGAATGGTTACTACAACACTGACAGTGATCCGAACCAGTGGACGCTTGTCGGTACATTCGGTGACCTGACTGGTACCGGTCTGACCGGTGCGCAGCTGGAAGGCCCGGAGCTGTTCTTCTACAATGAAGATGACGTGCAGACCAGTGATGCGGGCAAGAAGATGCTCTACGGTCTGATGTGGGACCAGTACTCAGCCGGTAAGGGTTACACCCCATACCGTTCTGCCGATTTAGGCAGCACTGATAAGGCTGATTGGGGCTTTGCCTCTGATGTGAACTTCGGTTCGCTCAAGAAGCGTCACGGCACCATCCTGCCTGTCACTGAAACCGAGTACAACGCAATCCTGAAGGCATTCGATAAGAACAAGGACACCGAGCCAGTCACACCCGATGAAGACGGCTCCGGTCCGATTGCCGAGTATGACTTCGAAGACAGCAAGGGTACCGACACCACTGAGAACAGCAACGACTTGACCTTCAACGGCAACGCCAAGGTCTCCGAGGATGCCGAAAAGGGCAAGGTGCTTAAGCTCGACGGCTCTGACGGCACCTACGCCGAGTTCCCGAAGGGCCTGTTCGATGGCCGTAACAAGCTGACTGTGCAGATGGATGTCAAGTCGGAGATCAATAAAAACCAGTTCACGTTCGCTTTCGGCCAGAACTCCACCAAGTACTACTTCCTGAAGTACAACAACTCCGGCGAGCTCGCCAGCCGCATCACCACCAACTCGTATGGTGCGGAGGACGCGGCTAACGCTACGTTGTCTGGCAACGGCGCATGGCATCGTGTCACGGTCACGTTGGACGACAACGTGATGACCGTGTACTCTGACGGTGCGCAGGTGGCTCAGAACAAGGCGACCAAGAACAAGGTCACCGATTTGGGTAACGATCTGCTGGCCTACTTGGGCAAGTCCTTCTACAACGACCCATACTTCAAGGGTTCGTTCGACAATGTGAACGTGTGGAACCGCGCGCTCACTGCTCAGGAAGTCGAGAAGACCAGCCCGATTGCTCTGCAGGGTATTTCTGTGGGCACTGTGCCGTCCGACCCGAACTCGCTGCGTGGCACTGACGACCACTCTCAGGTCCGTTCCACCCTCGACTGGTCCACGAAGACCGTCACCACCGTGCTCAACCGCCGTGGCGGCGCGACCAAGGTGCCCGTCAAGGTGTCTGTCAACCGTAGCGACGACTCCATCAAGCTCACCCTTGATGGTCAGGCGTTCACCAATGGTGGTACGGCCGACCTGGCTAAGGACCGTACTTTGGTCGTTGATTTGGGCGACGGTGCGCCGCAGACCTGGACGCTGAAGAAGGTCACCGTGGGCAACAACCCGGTACTGCCCGGCCAGTACGCCGACCCGGACATCGACTACTTCGACGGCAAGTTCTGGATCTACCCGACCACCGACGGCTTCTCCGGCTGGAGCGGCAACTACTTCCATGCGTTCAGCTCCACCGACTTGGTGAACTGGACCGACGAGGGCGTGATCCTCGATGTCAATAAGGACCACCAGCCGACCACCGATGGCGATGAGAACACCGCCATCTCCCCGTGGTCCGTGGGCTCCGCGTGGGCGCCGACCATCGAGAAGAAGAACGGCAAGTACTACTTCTACTACTGCGCGAAGTTGCCGAACGGTACATCCGCCATCGGCGTCGCCGTGGCCGACAACCCGGCCGGCCCGTACAAGGCCGCCGACCAACCGCTGGTCACTCGCACGATGGAAGGCGTCACCGTTGGACAGGCCATCGACCCGTCCATCTTCACCGACCCGAACCCCGGCAAGTCGTACATCCTGTACGGCAACGGTTCGCCCGCCATCGCCGAACTCAACGACGACATGGTGAGCATCAAGGCCGGTACGGTGAAGAAGCTCAACGGTCTGAACGACTTCCGCGAGTCCGTGGTCGTCGCCTACCGCGACGGCAAGTACCACTGGACCTGGTCATGCGACGATGCCAACTCCCCGAACTACCATGTGAGGTACGGCGTCTCCGATTCCATCGACGGCACCATCACCTACAAGGGTGTGCTGCTGCAGAAGGATTCCTCCAAGAACCTGCAAGGTACCGCGCACCAGTCCGACGTGCATGTGACCGACGCGGACGGCAACGACCGTTGGCTCATGGCCTACCATCGCCACTACACGCCGCTCGGCGTGTTCACCTCCGGCCTCGGCTACCACCGTGAAACCGCCATCGACGAGATCACCTTCGACGCGGACGGCCTGATGCAGACCATTCACCCGACCGACGAAGGCGTGTCCATTGAGATGGCCGATACGACGGCGCTTGATGGCGCGATTGAAGCGGCCGACAAGCTCGGCACCGATGGCTCTGCTTACACCGAGGCCAGCTGGAAGGCATTCGAGGATGCGCTCGCCGCAGCCAAGACGGCCAAGCAGACCTTCCTTGACTCCGGCCTGTCTCAGGCTGATGTCGATGCCGCCGCCAAGGCCCTGACCGACGCGCAGAATGCGTTGGAGGAGAGCCAGCCCGAGCCGGAGCACCCGGCCGCAGGCACGATCCTCTCCATCGCCGTGACCGCGCAGCCCGCCAAGGCCGAGTACAAGGTTGGTGAAGCGCTCGACGTTGCCGGTCTGGTCGTCACCGCGACCGTGGCCGATGGCAACGGCGGCTCCACCACCCGTGAGCTCGCCGCCGATGAGTACGAGCTGCTCGGCTTCGACTCCTCGAAGGCCTCCGACAAGGTGACCGTGACCGTGCAGTCTGTGGCCGATTCGACCAAGACCGCCACGTTCACCGTGAAGGTCGTTGCCGACGAGACGCCGACTCCGGATCCCGATCTGGCCACTGAGGAAGAGCTCAAGCAGCTCGAAGACGCCATTGCCAAGGCCGAAGCCGAGAAGCTGAACCAGGACGATTACACCGCCGATTCGTGGAAGGCCTACGCCAATGCGCTGGCCCAAGCGAAGAAGGTGCTCGCCAAGGAGAACGCCATCTCCACCGAGGTCCAGGATGCGATTCGTCACCTGACCGAGGCCCGCAAGGCCCTCGTGAAGGTCTCCGCTGATGGCAAGAAGCCGGGTGCCGTCATCTCCGACACTGGTGCCGCCGTCTTCGGCGTGGCTGGTACCGTGGTGGTCCTCGCCGCCGCCGGTATCGCCCTGACCATCTGGCGCAAGCGCCGTATCTGACCCCTCATTTGCAAAAAACTCTCACTGACGTTGAGTCAGTGAGAGTTTTTTGCAATAGGGGGGCTTATCTCTTCGCCTGAGTGAGCTGGTAGGCCGCAAAGAGAATGGCGAGCCAGATCACGCCGGCGATAACGGCGACGCGGTAGCTGGCGGAGAAGCACATGAGCACCACGACCAGTGTCAGGAACGCCAATACCACCCACGGGGTTACTTTGGCGAACGGCAGCTTGAAGTGAATCGCGTCGAGCGCTTCCTTGCCGGACTTGCCGGCCAGCTCGGAATCCTCGGGAGCGCCGCCCGCGGCGACCACCTTACGGAACTTCATTTCGGTGAACATGATCATCGTCCAGTTGATGATGCCGGCGATGGTGGCAATCGACATCAGATAGTTGAACGCGAACTCAGGCCACACGAACACCACGACCACGGCGATGGCGGTGATCACGGCGGACGTCAGCACGCCGGCCACCGGCACGCCCTTAGCGTTGAGCTTGCCCAGATACGCGGGTGCATTGCCTTGTTTGGCCAGCGAATACAGCATGCGGGAGTTGGCGTACAGGCCGGAGTTGTAGACGCTCATCACAGCGGTCAGGCACACGAAGTTGAGGATGCCGGCGGCCGCGTGGATGCCCACGGAATCGAAGATTTGCACGAACGGGCTGGGAACATCGTCTCCGCCGATGGTGTTCCACGGTATTACGGCCATGATTACGCCGAGCGCGCCAATGTAGAACACGAGAATTCGCCAGATAATGTCATTGGTGGCGCGGGGAATCGTACGACGAGGGTCCTCGGTTTCGCCGGCGGTGATGCCGATGAGCTCGGTGCCGCCGAAGCTGAACATCACCACGACAAGCGCCATCAACAGGCCGGTCCAGGTGCCGTCCTTAGTCTGCTCCATGAGACCGTTCGGGAAGAAGCCCCCTTCCAAGGTGAACCAGTTGGCAAAGCTCGCTTTGATGCCGGATGCGGTGGGCAGAGCGAAGATGATGACGGCCAGGCCGCCGACGATCATGGCGATCACGGCCACAATCTTGATAATGGCGAACCAGAACTCGAACTCACCGAACTTGGAGACGCCCAGCAGGTTGGCGGCGCAGATAATCACCAAGAACACGGCCGCCGACACCCATGTCGGAATCGCCGGGAACCAGTAGTTTACGAATTTGCCCACCACGGACAGCTCAACCATCGAGACGAGGATGTAATTGAACCAGTAGTTCCAACCGGAGATGAAGCCGGCGCGCTTGGACCAGTAGCGAGTGGCGTAGTAGCTGAACGCGCCCGCCTTCGGATCCTCAACGGACATTTCGCTCAGCGCGCGCACGATCATGAAGATTGCGAAGCCGCCAACCAAGTAGGCGAGCAGAATCGAGGGGCCGGCCAGCGCGATGGATTCGCTGGAACCATAGAACAGGCCGGTTCCGATGGCGCCGCCCAGTGCAATCAGCTGGATATGACGGTTCTTCAGTGACTTGCGCAGCGTGGCCGGCACCGGCACGTCGTCGGTTTCGCGCGGCTTCTTAGGCGCATCAGCAGTACTCATTGTGCCCTTCTCTCACATTTCTTGGGTTTTGGCGCACGCGGGGCTTGCCGCGATGCGCAACGTTCGTTATTCTATGCCGCCGTATCGTCTCAGAAATGGTCAATCGTCTATTTGTGCGCTATCGCAAGCGCGGGCGTGGGCGCGGCCGGTGAGCAGGCGAAGCTATAGCGAGCGATGCTTATGAAACCGCACGCTTCACTGAGTTCACTGAATTCACCGTGTTCACTGCGTGGCAGGCATACACATGGTGAAGATGGTGTGGGACACCGATTCGGGAGAGGCCGCGAGATCGGTGGCGAGCCAATATTGCAAAAGCCCAATGCTGCCGGACACGGCGAATCGCATACGCATCTGCGCCTCGGCTGGGTAACCCGCCGAAGATTGCAACTGTTCGCCTACGCCGCGCTGGCTGTAAATCAATCCCAGCAGCTGCTGCTGGAAGCCGATATCCGCTTTCGGGCTCATCAATACCTGCAGATGCTTGCGATTGTCGGCAATGTACTGGCAGATGCGCTCAATAACATGCTCGATGCCGGCAGAATCTGGCTGGGCGAGTAGCTGTTCGAGTGCGGTGGTGACCCAGGCCATGGTTTCGTCTTCAATGTCGTGCAGCAGTTCCTCGATGCTCGCATAATGCGCGTAAAACGTGGAACGATTCACATCGGCCCGCTCGCACAACGCTTTAACGGTGATGGAGCCGAGCGGCTGATTGCGCAGCAACTCGATAAGCGCGTCCTGCATGGCACGTCTCGTGTAGCGGGTGCGGCGGCTTTCCGTCAATTCTTTGGCCATGGCCTTCTCCCCAAATTCCGACAACCCACAATCCAACTGTTGGTTGCAGAACCGACACAGTGTTGTTTTACTTGAGTATAGCAGGAAGTTTTGGCGGGGCCTATGGGGCTAGGTGGCTGCCACGAGCGCGTTGGAGGTGTGCGATGGCGTATATCGAATTCGACCATGTGGTCAAGGAATATCCTTCTGGTAGCAGTGTGATTCGCGCGCTCGACGAGGCCAGCTTTACCGCCGAACAAGGCGAATTAAGCGTGATTCTGGGACAGTCCGGTGCCGGCAAAACCACGGCATTGAACATTCTGGGCGGCATGGATACCGCCACAACCGGCCGCGTAGTGGTCGGCGGACGCGATATTACGGGTCTGCGGAAAAAGGAACTGGTGACCTACCGGCGCAACGATATCGGCTTCGTCTTCCAGTTCTACAATCTGGTGCCTAACCTTACCGCGCTCGAAAACGTGGAGCTCGCCTCGCAAATCTGCCCTGACCATTTCGATCCAGGGGAAACGCTGCGCAAAGTCGGACTGGGGGAGAGGATGGACAACTTCCCCGCGCAACTGTCCGGCGGCGAACAACAGCGTGTATCCATCGCCCGCGCGATTGCCAAAAAGCCGAAGCTGTTGTTGTGCGATGAGCCGACCGGTGCGCTCGATTACGAGACCGGCAAGGAAGTGCTGCAGTTGCTGCAGGATATTTGCCAAACACAAGGCATGACCGTAATGATCATCACGCATAATTCCGCGCTTGCACCGATGGCTCACAAAGTGATTCGCTTCCGCTCCGGCAAGGTGACCAGCGAGGAGGTCAACGCAACGCCGCGGCCCATCGCCGATATCGAATGGTAGGTGATTGGCGATGCTCACTGCAAGACACTCTGTGAAACGCCCCGTGAAACAAGCGAGGCGATTCGTGAAACAACCTGTGAAACATTCTGTGAAACGGCGGAACCTCGACGATAGCGGCGGTCGAGGAGCGGGCGTTTCTGCGGTATTTGCCAAAGATACGTTGCGTTGCTGGCTGCGCAGCTGGAAGAGGTTCGTCTCGATCGCCGTCATCACGCTGCTTGGCGTGGCCGTGCTGACCGGCATCTACGCCGGATGCCGCGATGCTTTTCTGGCGGCCGGTCGTTTTTACGATCAGCAGGGACTGCATGACCTGCAGGTGCTATCCACATACGGCCTGACCGATGATGATGCAACGGCACTGCGCCGAATCGACGGTGTGCAAACCGTGCAGCCCGAACGTTCTCAGACGGTGACCACGTTGGTGGACGGCACCAAGAAAACCGTGACCATGCAGGAAATCGGTACCGAAGGGCTTGATCAGCCGTACCTGCAACAAGGCAAACTGCCGAACAAGGCCGGCGAAGTGGCGGTGACTCAGCAGTTCCTGAACGATAGCGGACTCAAGATTGGCGGCACCATTACTGTGACGCCACAAGACACCTCTTCATCCGTCATATCGGTAGCGGCCACGGAGACTGACGATTCCAATAATGCCGATACGGTAGGTGTCGCCGCCAATGCCTCGGCATCCGATGCGAAGTCCGCCGCCAATACGGACGCCGACGCCGAGCAATCCCCGCAGTTCCCCACGAAACTCACCATCACCGGCGTCGTACTTGACCCGCGCGACCTCAACAATCCAGACGGCTATTCGGGCATGACCTCCTTCCGGTCCACCTCATCCGAGGACTATACGTTCTTTGCACCCAGCGACGGCGTGACCGGCAATATATACACTGCGATATCGGTTGCCGTCACTGGTGCGTCCGATTTTGACACGTTTTCCGATGCCTACGATGAAGCCGTCAAAACCGTGGCCGACCGTATCGAACATCAGATACAGACCACACGCCAGAAAGCCCGTCGTCAACAGATCGTCTCCAGCGCGCAGCGCAAACTGGACGATGCCCAAGACGAGGCCAACGAGCAGCTGGACGAAGCCCAGAAGCAGATCGACGACAACTGGGCCGAGCTGGAAGCCAACGAAACGACATTGCAAGATAGCCGTACCGAATTGGAGAACAACAGGACAACCATTACCGATGGCGAACGGCAGCTCGCCGATGGACGTGCGCAGATTGCATCGGCCCGTCAACAGATCGCGCAAGGTCGCCAGCAGATAGCCGAAGCGCGCACCCAGCTCGAATCGGGCAAAGCGCAGCTCACCTCGGCTCGCAAACAGCTCGATGCGGCGCAAACGGAACTGACTGCCAATCGCACGAAAATCGAACAGGGCATTACCCAAATCGACCAAGGCGTGGCACAAATTGATCAGATGCTGTCCATGATTCAACAGGCCGACAATCTACTGGCGCAACTTGACCCGAATATCGACTTCAACTCACCCACATGGCAGGCCATCAAGCAACTGCTCGCGCGCCTTGGCATTACCGTGCCTGAAGTGCCGTCAATCAGCGATCTGCGGCAACAGCTGACCGCCAAGCAAACGGAACTGCAAACGCAGCGAGACAGTCTGGCCCAGCAGAAAGCCGATTTGCAGCGCACATTAAACGAAACCATTGCCCCCGCACAATCCACCTTGGACCAGCAGAACGCGCAACTGACCGCCAAGGAACAGGAAGCGGCTGCAGGAGAGGCACAGCTCAATACCAAATCCGCGGAACTCGAAGCGAATGCCGCAACCCTCGAAACCCAGTCGGCGCAACTTGAAGCGCAGGCCGCCCAACTGGCCAGCGGCAAGCAGCAGCTCGAAGAAGGCGAGCGGCAGCTGGAAGAAGGCGAACAACAGCTCGCGGACGGCAAGGCGAAACTGGATGATGCGCAGTCTGAACTCGATGCGATGCGAAGCGAAGCGGAAAGCGAATTCGCCAAGCAGCAACGGCGCATCGACGATGTGGCCAACGCACGTTGGTATGTGCAGACACGCGCTTCGATCGACGGATTCAGCTCGCTCAAATCAGACGTCAGTTCCATCGAATCCATCGGCCGCGCATTCCCGATTGTGTTCCTGCTGGTCGCCGTGCTCATGAGCCTGACCACCATGACCCGCATGGTCGAGGAAGACCGCGGACTTATCGGCACCTACCTTGGACTCGGCTATGGCGGACTCGCCGTGTCCAGCCGGTATCTGCTGTTCGCGTTGCTCGCCTGCTTGGTCGGCGGCGGCATCGGTCTGCTGGTCGGATTCCTTGGCATCCCGGCATTCCTGCTGGTGGTGATTGAGGGACTGTATATATTGCCCGGTGTGCGACTCGAATACGACTGGTTGTACGGTTCGGCCGGCATCGTGCTGTTCGTGGTCGGCGTGGGCGTGGCCACCGCGCTCGCCTGTCGCGAGGAGATACGGCACACGCCCGCCGCGTTGATGCGGCCGAAGGCACCGAAAGCGGGCGCTCGCATATTGCTGGAGCGGATTCGCCCGGTATGGAGCCGGCTGAACTTCCTCGGCAAAGTCACCGCGCGCAATATCTTCCGATTCAAGTCGCGCTTGATTATGACCGTGGGTGGCGTGGCCGGTTGCACAGCGTTGATTATCTGCGGATTTGCGATTAATGACACCGTCGACACGATTGGCGTCAAACAATACGAGCAGATCTACCAGTACGACCTGATGGTCGTGGCCAATGACGATGACGCCACCGCGATGCGCAAGCAGGTGGCACAAGATGGCCAAACCACCGAAACGCTGAATCTGCGCGTGGATAGTGGCGAGATGAGCAATGCGGCGCAGGAAAGCGAAACCGTGCAGCTGATGACCGTGCCCAACGATTCGCTGAATATCTTGAACGATATGGTCACGCTGGAACAAGCTGGCGATGATGGATGGTTTGGGCTGCCCAATATCTTCGGCAAAGCGGGTGGCGGCACTGTAGCGCTGGACGATAGTGGCGTGATTGTATCGCAGTCCGCCGCCAACTCGCTGAATATTCATGCCGGCGACACCGTCACGCTGGGCAATGGCGGTAGCAGCCGGGCCAAGGTGCAGGTCACGGCCGTGACGCGCAATCTTATTGGCTCTGATGTGTACATCAGTGAGCGACTGTACGACCAGAAGTTTGCGGCCGGCGGTGTGACGTCTTCGGCTTCGGGAGATGGCACTGCCTCGACCTTGACGTGGAACGCGATGCTCGCCAAGCTGAAAGGTTCCGAGACCGAACAGGCCGAATATGCGGATCGGTTGGGCGAGGAATCGTCGGTGCTCAAGGCCGTGAGCTGTGCGCATCTGGCCGCCACGTTTAAGTTCGATCTGATGGGTGCCGTGGTGGCGCTGATTGTGGGGCTCGCCGGCGGTCTGGCGCTGGTGGTGCTGTTTACGTTGGCCAATACGAACGTGTCCGAACGCATCCGCGAGATGGCCACACTGAAGGTGCTGGGCTTCTATGACCGCGAGGTGCACAACTACGTGAACCGCGAGATGATGATATTGACCGGTATGGGTGTGGTGGTTGGTCTGCCGCTTGGCAGGTGGATAGGCGGATTACTGACTGCTGCGTTGAATATGCCGTCGCTGTATTTCGAAGTGGAAGTGCACTGGTACAGCTATGCGATTGCCGTGGTGGCGACGCTGGCGTTCGCGCTGCTGGTGCAGCTGTTCACCAACCCAGTGCTCGATCGCGTAGACCCGGTCAGCTCGCTCAAGTCCGTGGAATAGAGGTAGAAGTTCAATTTGGTGTTGATGAATTGAACTTTTTGGCGGAATATTTACAGTATCATCGCATGTATTCTTGAGCTGAGCGGTTTTCGTGACATATTTCGGTGATACAGTTTGAACTTGTTTTGAACGAGTATCGCGTCTGGTGCGTAACAATCGGGCGGCAGAGAAGAGAAATGAAATCAGTATGGCCGATACGAATGTGAATGGTGGTACACAGCAGGCTACGGGCAAACTCAAGTCTGTCGAAAGCCTGGACCAGACCAACGAGATGGAGCGTGGCCTGAGCAATCGCCACGTACAGTTCATCGCCATTGGCGGCACCATCGGCACCGGCCTGTTCCTGGGCTCGGGCAAGTCAATCTCGCTAACCGGCCCCTCGATCATCTTCGTGTACATTCTGGTCGGTGTCATCATGTTCTTCCTGATGCGCGCCATCGGCGAAATGATGTACCGTGACCCCAGCCAGCACACCTTCATCAATTTCATCACCCGTTACCTTGGCAACGGGTGGGGGCATTTCGCCGGCTGGACGTATTGGGCCGCGCTCGTGCTGCTGGGCATGACCGAGATCACGGCCGTCTCCACGTACTTCATCACCTTCTTCGACACGTTCGGCATCGACCTGACCCATTGGAAATGGCTGATCGAGCTGTGTTTCCTGGTGTCGCTGGTCTCCATCAACCTGATTGCCGTCAAGGTGTTCGGCGAGGTGGAATTCTGGTTCTCGATGATCAAGATCACGCTGATTTGCGCGATGATCGCCACCGCCGTGGTCATGATCGTGATCGGCTACCATTACCCAGCCGTGCAGATTCACGGCGTGGACCACGTGAGCCCGGCCGGCCACGCCGGATTCGACAACCTGTTCGCCAACTTCTCGTTCGCGCCGAACGGTTGGATGGCCTTCCTCATGAGCTTCCAGATGGTGTTCTTCGCCTACGAGATGATTGAATTCGTGGGCGTCACCGTCTCCGAGACCAAGAATCCGCGCAAGGTGCTGCCCAAGGCCATCAACGAGATTATCGTGCGCGTGCTCATCTTCTATGTGGGCGCACTGGTGGCCATCATGTGCATTGTGCCGTGGACCTCGTTCAAGCCGAACAAGGACGGCTCCTTCGCATCCCCGTTCATTATGATGTTCCAGTATGCCGGGCTGAATTGGGCGTCTGCGCTGGTGTTCTTCGTGGTGATTACCGCCGCATCTTCCGCGCTGAACTCGCTGCTGTACTCGGCTGGCCGCCACCTGTACCAGCTGTCCGAGGTGTCGCCGAACCCGACGCTCAACAAGCTCGGCAAGGTGTCCGATCGCAAGGTGCCGGCCCGCGCCATCCTGGTGTCCGCGGCGCTGATACTGCTGTCGCCGATCGTCAACGCCATCCCCGGCGTGTCCGGAGCGTTCGTGCTGTTCTCGTCCGCCAGCTCCGCGGTGTTCCTGTTCATCTACATCCTGACGCTGATGGCACACCGCAAGTACCGTCGCTCCGCTGATTTCATTCCGGACGGGTTCGTCATGCCCGCTTGGAAGGTGCTCAATACGGTGGCAATCGTGTTCTTCGTGTTCATCTACCTGACGTTGTTCCTTGCGGACGATACGCGCAATTCCGCGATTGCCGGCCTGGTGTGGCTTGTGGGCTTCGGTGGATTCTCTATGCTGCGCGAACGCTACCGTAGCCGCGATTTGAAGGCCGCACTGGAACACAAGGAGTGATTGGACGGGCTGATTGGCTGGCGGTTATTAGTTGGGTGGCTGTTGGCGGCTGGCGGCTGACTGGCTAGCGGCCGATAGCCAATGACTGGGCTGATCGTCAGCCAATCGGCTGCCTATAGGTCTCATTGATACATTCGGTCATCCGATTAGTGCATTTGCGCGGACAATTAGTGCATTCAATCATCGGATTAGTACATCAGTGTGCAATTATTAGTACAATTAGCCGCCTAATTAGTACATTAGGACATAAAACAATGTCCTAATGTACTAATTAGATGCTAAAATACGATAAGTGCCATGTCCTAATGTATGAATTATCGCTATGAAGGGCGGAATGCGATGACGCAGAATGAACTCATGCAAGTGCTGCAGGCCGGTGAATCATCTATGGTCGAGTTCAAGCGCTGCAGCGAATTGCCTCATACGGATACTTTTGAGACTGTATGCTCATTCGCCAATCGTTCTGGTGGCAGCATTTATCTTGGCGTTGACGATGACGGTCAAGTGCTCGGCGTCGATTCTAAGCGCGTTAGTGAGATAGAGCGCAACGTTGTCAACGTAGTGTCTAATCGTAAGATGTTCGAACCGGCTCCAATGGTGGAAACGGAACATATCGAGTACGACGAACGGATTATTGTTCGTATTTGGGTAGCTCCGAGTTCTTCGGTTGTGCGGTTCAAGGGCGCAGTGTTTGATCGCATTGCTGATGTGGATACACACATCGAAAGCGATATCCAGATTAGTCAAATGTATATTCGCAAGCAGAACTACTATTCCGAACGGCGAATTTTCCGTTACGTGACTCCGTTTGATTTGCGTCCTGAGCTGATTGCGCGAATGCGGCAGCTGGCGGTCGCTCAGCGAGCTGGGCACCCTTGGGGAACTATGTCTGACGAAGAACTGTTCCGCAGCGCCAAGCTATACGATCGTGATTACACGACCGGCGAAGAGGGCTTTAATCTTGCTGCAGTGCTGCTCTTGGGCAAGGATGAAGTCATTTCCTCGGTTTGCCCAGCGTATATTACTGATGCCGTGGTTCGGCGAGACAATATTGACCGATACGATGACCGACTTATGGTGCGGACCAACTTGTTCGATTCGTACGAGCAACTCCGTGAATTTACTGAGCGGAATCTGCCTGACCGCTTTGTGTTAAAGGGCGATAAGCGAGTGAGCCCGCGTACGATGATCGCCCGTGAATTGGTGGCAAACAGCCTCATGCATCGGGAGTATTCCAGTCCGGTGGTGGCGCGTGTCACCATTGATAATGAATCCATCCGGACGGTTAATGCTTCGCGCTCATTCTTTGAAGGTCGAATGAAGCTGGGCGAGTTCACGCCAATGCCAAAGAATCCGATTATCGCTAATGTGTTTGTGCAGACCGGCATAGCCGAGCAGCTGGGTAGCGGACTGCGGAATCTGATAAGAGCGTCCCGGCAATATACTGAGCGAGAGCCTGAGTTCCGCGATGGTGACATATTCGAGGCGACGATTCCTATTGTTCCTGCGCTGAAGACCGTTGATGGTTCTGGTTTTGCTAGCGTGAGATCTGTAGTTGAGAAAGATGCCGAAGAGGGTGCGAGGCTCATTGGCGGGGAACGTGTGGATGGTAAGAAAGCAGATGCAACCGCATCGGGTGAAATTGATTCGCGGGCAGCGATGCTGTCGGCGATGAATCGACGCTTGACAGAGGTTGACTATGTGACTGTACCTGAACTCGCCAAGATAACAGAGCTCGATAACAGAACAGTCCGCAAATTCCTAAACGGTTTAGTTGCGCAAGGAAAGCTGATTGCTGAAGGCAACACGCGTGGTCGGCGTTATCGGAAGGGATAGCGGGCGCGATATCTCGATGCAGTGGGATTCACTTAAGGGCTACGGCAAATATGATTCGTAGCGATTGGGCCAGCGCAATTCGAATGGCTCATGACTTTGTGCGTCGTTTGTGGTCTCTGAAGTTGTTTGCTGGGTGACGGTTTTGTGATAAAATCGCTCATATCAAAATGTGTGCGTAAACATTTTGGCTGCGCCGAAAGAAGGAGTCGACGTAGGTCATGTATCAGGCAAAGAGGCCGGCTCAGTGAAGCAAAGGCCGTTTTTTCCGGTATAAGGCGGATAGCAGGAACACTAAGGAGACCAATGAAGGTACTGAGCAAATCGCTTGCTGCAATGGTTGCGGCGGCAACACTAGTGGGAGGAGGGGCGTTTGCGGTTGCCGGCACTGCGTATGCGGCTGATAACGATGCCATTACCGTGACCCCGAACCCGTGGTATGCCAACAGTTTCGATGGCTGGGGCACCTCACTGGCTTGGTTCGCCAACGCCACCGGCAGCCTCGGCGAGGAATCGGCCATCACCACCAATCTCGGCGATGACGCTTCCAAGGCTAAGGCTGTGGAATACGGCAAACAGCTGCGCGAACAGTTCTACCAGTCCATCTTCGGTGATGAAGGACTGGACCTGAACATGGCCCGCTACAACGTGGGCGGCGGCAATGCCTCCGATGTTGCCTACGGCTACCCATTCATGCGCCAAGGCGCTGCCGTGCCTGGCACGTGGAAAGATGACGCCACCGGCTCCGGCACGTATGGCAATGGCGTAACCACCAAGCAGGCCGACAAAGACAAGCTGGCTGCGGCATTCGACCCGACTGACGACAACCAGTATGACTTCTCCAAGTCCGCCGCCCAAGACTGGTGGATTGAGCGCGGTGCCACCGGCGATAACCCCGACATCACCGATGTAGAGGCCTTCGCCAACTCCGCTCCGTGGTTCCTGACCAACAGCGGTTACGCCACTGGTGGATACAACTCTGGTAGCAATAATCTTGCAAACCCTGAGAAATTCGCTCAGTACATGACCAAGAACGTCGAGCACCTCGAAAGCCTTGGCGCAAACGTTGACACGGTCGAGCCGTTCAACGAGTCCGAGACCAGTTACTGGGGCACTCCGGGCGACATGGCTTCGAAGTACACCGATGAGAGCGATGACAACACCAAGCTCATTAACAACTACTGGGATAAGTACTACTCCGACAAAGATAAGTCCGTCACCCCATACTCCAACGCGCTGAAGAAGCCGCAGGAGGGTATGCATGTCAGCAACGCCCAGCAGCAGCAGACGATTACCGCACTCGCTGAGGCGCTCAAGGACAATGATGACACCATCATCGCAGCCACCGATGCCACGAACTCCGCCGACTTCGTCAAGTCGTACAACCAGTACCCGCAGGCGATCAAGGACCTTATCGGCCAGTACAACGTTCACGCCTACTCCGACAGCAACCAGATGCAGTCGCGCGATATCGCTCAGGCAGACGGCAAGAAGCTGTCGATGAGCGAGGTGGACGGCTCCTGGCAGTCTGGCTCCTACAACCCGTACGGTTTCGACAACGCGCTGGGCATGATGAGCAAGATCAGCTCCAACGTCACCCGCCTGCAGTCCAAGGACTTCACCTTCTGGCAGGTGGTCGAGGACCTCTACAACATGCAGATGGGCTCGAATGTGAATCCGGCCGGTGAGAACACCAACTGGGGCACCGTGCTCATCGACTTCGACTGCACCGTGGCTGGCATGGACGGCAAGCTCTACTCCGAGCGCCGCGTGAACAACAACGGCGGTACCACCGATGGACTTGAACCGTGCACGGTTATTGCAAACGCCAAGTACAACGGCGTCAAGGCCATCACCCACTTCATCCACGCGGGCGACAAGGTCATCGCCAACAACGATGAAGACAACAACATGACCGCCACCTCCGACGATGGCAAGACACAGACCGTCATCCACCGCAACTCCGGCACCTCTGACCAGACCTTCGTCATCGACCTGTCGAAGTACGGCGAGATTGCCGACAACGCTTACGGTGAGCTCTACCTGACCACCGAAACCTCTGCCGAAGACAAGAACGCGGGTGTCGATTCCGCCACTCCGGAAGTCTTCGCCAAGACCAGCAACGTCAAGCAAGCTGAAGGCTCTGTGATGATTGACAAGGCTGCCAAGACCGCTACGGTCACTGTGCCCGCCCGTTCTATCGCCTCCATCCAGCTCACTGGCGTGACCGGCTACGCTAAGGATGCTGCCGTCGAGACCGGCGACACTTACCAGCTCGTTGGTAAGCAGTCCGGCAAGGCCGTGGCTGATACCACTTCTGGTGATTCCGCGCTGTCCCTGGCCAACGTCGCTTCCGATGCCGAGAACGCCAAGAAGCAGACTTGGACCTTTACCCAGATCGAGCAGCCCGCCGACTCCGAGCGCCCTGATCTCAAGGCTTATGTGATTACTAACGCCGAAGGCAAGGTGCTGGTGTCCAAGGATGGCACGAACGCGCTTTCCAACGAAACGGTTGAGGCCGCTAAGTCCGACCCGGCTGCCAAGTGGATTCTCAACACTTCCGATGGTTCGACCTACCAGCTGCTCAATGCCGCGACTAAGACGAACCTCGATGTGGATAACTCTGGTACCACAGTCGGCACGAAGGTTGGCTTGTGGCAGTCACCGAGCGGCACTTCGCCGTCCGCCAACCAGACATGGACTCTACGCAATGTAACGCCGACCAGCCAGAAGACCGTGAACGTGCAGACCGCCGTTAACGAGAAGGCCGCGCTGCCGACCGAAGTCACGCTCTACTACACCTGGGGCGAAGGCAAGGCCACGGTTGCCAACTGGGATACTTCCAAGGTCGATGTGGCCAAGGAAGGCACCTACGAAGCCACCGCTACCGCCACCGATGTGTACGGCAACGAGTTCAATGTCGCCGCTACGGTCTACGTTGGCGCGCTCACCGTTTCCGATCCGGTATCGGCTACAGTGCTGGCCGGCACCAGTGCGAGCGAGGCGAAGGCCGCGCTTGAGGCTGCGCCGGTGTATCTGCACGTCAAGGCATCGCCTGCATTCGAGGGCGATGCGGCTAAGGTTACGTGGAACTTCGATGGGCTTGATACCAAGCTCGCCGATGCCAAGGCTGGCGACAACATTGCCGTGACCGGTACGTACCAGCTGGACGACGCGACCACGATTGCGCTGAAGGGCACGATCTATGTCACCGCCGCCACGCCTGAGAATGTGGCCGACACTGCTTCCAGCCTGACCGTGACCAACCAGCAGACGGAATACAGCAAGGGCGATCAGTGGAAGAAGCTCACCGATGGTGACACGTCAGCTGAAGCCTGGGTGACGTGGAACTCTGCTGGTGACTATTCCGCCAGCCCGACCGCCACGATTGACTTCGGCTCTGAGTGTGAGCTTAGCAGCGTGACCATTACGTATGGTGACAAGGCTCCGGCTTCCGCCAAGGCCGAGTACACCACTGATGGCGAGACGTGGATGCAATTCGGTAGCGATGTTAAGCCTGCCGCAGGCCAGACGGTGACGTTCAAGGCCGATAAGGGCACAGTGAATGCCACGAAGGTGCGCATTGTGAACACCGTGAACAACGACTACATGAACGCCACCGAAATTCAGGCATTCGTGACGCCGGTTCAGGGTGCTGCGAAGAACATCGCCGCGGCCTCTGGCACGAACTTCTCGGTGAACTTCCAGGAGGGTGCCTCCGCTTCCAAGGCCATCGATGGTGACACTACGTCAAAGGGTTGGTCCACTTGGGCTTCCACCGCCTCGACGGTGGACCCGGTCGCCACGTTCACCTTCGACGAAGCTCAGACCATCACCGAAGTGAAGACCTTCTTCTACTACGATGGTCGTGCGTCTTGGCCGAAGAGCCAGACGCTGGAATACCAGGATGAGGCTGGCGAATGGCATGGAGTCGGTACCAAGGATGGCTGGAAGATACAGGCCGGCGATGCCGGCTCTGGCTCCGACGGCATCACCGCCGCCGACACCCCGACCGTTGACTTCGTGCTCGGCACCCCGGTAAAGGCCAAGGCCATCCGCCTGACTAACACATTGCAGGACACCAAGGTGTACATCAACGTGGCTGAGATCCAGGTGTTCGCACAAGACAGCACGGTACTCACCCCGCAGCCAGCATCCGATGCCACGCTGGGCGACCTGCGTCTTGACGGCGAAACCGTTGAAGGCTTCGACCCGGCCAAGACCGACTACACGGTTGATCTGCCGGTCGACGCCGAGGCAAACCCAGTGCTGCAGGCCTTCGCCACCGACAATGCCGCCGCCGTCAAGGTGACTGGCGACGCGGTTGAGAACGGCAAGCTTGGCGGCAAGGCCGCCATTACGGTGACCTCAGCCGACGAGTCTGAGACGAAGACCTACACGGTGACCCTCAACGCCTTCACTTTGGCTTCGCTCAAGGTGATCGGACCCACGAAGACCGAGTACGCCATCGGCGACAAGCTCGATACCGCCGGTCTGAAGGTGACTGCCGTCTACCAGAGTGGCGACAAGACCAAGGAAGTGCCGGTCGCTCTTGACGACCCGCAGCTTGCGATTGGCTCGTTCGACTCCACCACCGCAGGCAAGAAGGCGATTACCGTCTCCTACCGTGGTGTGACCGCGACCTTCAACGTCACGGTCAAGGCCAACGCAGTCGCCCCTGGCCCTGAAGAACAGAAGCCCGGCAGCACCAACAAGCCCGGTGCCACCGGCAACGGCAACAAGAACACGGTGGCCAACACCGGTTCCAATGTTGCCGCCATCGCTGGCGCTGTCGCTCTGCTGGCCGCTGCCGCGGGTGCATTGTTCATGCTGCGCAAGCGTGCATAGCACCCTCGCACAGTAATGGTGGAAGGAACAAGCCGGCAATATTGACTATTGCCGGCCGGTTCCTCCGCTCTTTGAGCATAATTGGTCCGACAAGTTGAATACTGAGTTTTCAGTATCGGTATATTGATTTGTCGGCCCTTTTCTGACTTCGCGGATAGCGACATAACTGTTTGTTCAAAAAACCGTTATCATCAATCAAGGAACCAAATCAATGAAGATAAACAATAAGGGCAAGGGCGCTCTTATCGCGGCAATTACCGCCGCGGCAACGCTATTGTCATGCGGGCTGGCCGCTGCAAGTGCCAGTGCGGCAGGTGTGGATTACCTGCCTACCATCGGCCAAGTGCCGACATACACCAAGTTCCAGCCCACAGCCGATCCGGGCAAGAACGCTAGCGATTACTTCCAGCCATATTGGTATGCCAAGAACGCCAATGATAATGGCGGCACACACATCCAAGCGCACGGTGGCCAAGTGGTCAAGGTTGGCGACGCCTACTACTGGTATGGCGAAGACCGTTCTAACGGTTACGACAACAGCCCCGGTGTTCATGCTTATATGTCGACAGATCTATACAACTGGACCGATCTTGGTGTGGCGCTGCGTGCGGTGACCAGCAAATCTCAGTTGACGGATAAGAGCAATGCCGATTACGCCTACTTCGACAAGGCCTACAACCTGACCAAGTCCGACGGCAGTGTGGACGCTGCCAAGGCCGACGCAATCTTCCCGTACCTCAACACCAACCCCGATCAGGATGGTGATGGCGCGGTTGATTCCGTACAGGGCATTTTCGAGCGTCCGAAGATCATCTACAACAAGAAGAACAAGCAATACGTGCTGTGGTGGCATTCCGATGGAAGCACCACGCCGGGCGGTTCCAACTATGCACGTGCACTTGCGGGCGTGGCTGTTTCCGACAATCCGGCGGGCCCGTTCACTATGGTGGGTGCCTATCGTTTGCCTAACCAGAACAATTGGAAAGAAGCCGCAGGTAACCCCAGCTGGGGTGAGAACGGTGACAGCCGCGATATGACTGTGTTCGTGGATCCGAAGGACGACAGTGCCTATGTACTGTATTCTTCCGAAGCCAATGCCACGCTGTATATCGCCAAGCTTAACGATGATTACACCAATGTAGTCAAGACCACGAATGTGGACCAGTCCGAGGGACAAAAGCAGTACTCTGCTGACGGGCAGTACCCATACATTCTTGCAGACGGTACTACGGATGCCCCGGTGCGTGGCGAAGATTTCCAAATCGTCAAACAAAATGGTTCGCTGGAAGCTCCTGCCGTATTCCAATATGACGGGCGTTACAACATCATCGCATCTGGTGCAACCGGCTGGGACCCGAACAAGCAGACCTACTACACCGCCGACTCCATGCTGGGAAGCTGGACCCGTGGCGTGGAAAAGGACGATGCCAACGAGAACACGTGGTACAACAACATGCCGGAAGGCGCGGATGGTCTGTTGTCTGTGGGCGATACCCGCGGCACCACATTCGGTTCGCAGTCGGCTAGTGTGCTCGCAGTAGACCAGGAGAAAGGTCACTTCATCTACCTTGGTGACCGTTGGGATTCCGGTAAAGCCGATTCCACCTATGTTTGGCTGCCGCTGACCATCGGTGAGAACGGCACCATCGAAATGCATAATCCTGCTCAAGAAGGCGAGCCCGACGGCTGGGATCTGAACTATTGGGACAACCATGGTAGCGCCAAGGGCAAGCTGGTCAACTGGACTGTGGAAACCGGCGATGATCTCCCGAAGACCGTGAACACGGGCGGAACCGTTACTCTGCCGGACACCGTCAACGTCAAGGAAGGCGACGATACCATTGCTACCAAGGTGACATGGAATGTGGAAGGTGGTACGGCAGTCAGCAAGTCGACCAAGGCTGCCGGCAGCACCTACGCATTCAATGTGCCGGGAACCTACACCATTACAGGCACTCTTGCCGAGAGCAGCAACTTCAACCCGGGCCGCACATTCCGCAGAACCATCGACGTTTCCTGCTCCAACCCGATTTCCGGAAGTTGGAAGGAAGCCCATTGGAAGGGCGGCAGCGCGTGCCAGGTCGCCGCATCCGGCGGTACCTATGACTTCACCGTTACGGACAACGCCAATCGTGGTGTCTGGACGGATCGCAACGAGGGCAGCGCGGTGTACCAGCCTGATGCTCTGGACGTGAACGAAACGTTGGAAACCACGGTCAAGCCGCTCGACTTGGGCGGTAATGGCGATCCGCGTGCCGGCCTGGTGGTTCGTAACGGTCTTGCTGACGCTAACGGCGGCAAGGGATATGCCACGTTACTTGCCAGCCCAAGCGGCATTTACATGCAGTACGATTCCAATGCCGATGGCTACATCGATAAGGAAACATCGCATGTTGGTGCCGGCTTCGGCGACCAAGTGCAACTCAAGCTGGAGCGCGCCGCAACCGATACCCTGAAAGGCTACTGGCGTGCTTCCGCGAACGATGAATGGCAGGATGTCGCTACGGTAACGCTGACCGGTGCGGACGCAACCGGGCTCGATGCCGGTGTCTTCGCCACGTCGAACAGCAATGCCGGCGCATTCACCGTGGCCTTCAACGGCACTGCGTTCGGTTCGCAGACTGCTGCTGTGGAGTCCATCGCGGCTAAGGACCCTGAAGCCACTATCGCCAAGGGGCAGACGCTCGCGCATAAGGACGTGACGGTTACCGCCACGCTCACCAATGGCAAAACGCGTGTGCTGGAGCCAAGCGAATACACGCTGGAAGGCTTCGACACCACCAAATTGGGCGAGCAAACCGTGACGGTACGCCTTGTCACTGATTCTTCAGTAACCGCCACGTTCACCGTGACTGTGGAAAGCAACCTTGCCCGGTTGTTCTGCTCGTCCGCTGCGGCCTCGAAGTATGAGCCGGCCAGTAGCTGGGCCTCCGCTTCTACGGCCGACCTGACTTGCGACAACAACCTGAGCACCAACTGGTCGAACTGGGGCACCGGCGACACCTCGCCGTGGCTCAGCTACACCTTCGATAAGGCATATCAGCTGGGCAAGCTCAGCGTTGCGGTGGATAAGGCCAAGGGCGAGGCCGCTCCGAAGAGCTTCACTGTATCGTACCTAGCTGAAGACAGCGCCACGTGGACTGATGCCACGCTGCCGGCAGTCACTGTGAATGGTGCTGCTGGAGCCGTGACGGAAGCCGATGTGAGCGCTCTGCCCGCCACCAAGGGCATTCGCCTCAACTTCACCTACGCCGATGGCAATGACTATGCCAAGATCGCTGAAGTACGCATCGCCGAAGGTGAAGCAACGCCAAAGCCGCAGCCGTCTAGTAACGCCAATCTTGCTGATCTGACTGTGGATGGCAAGACGGTTGACGGATTCTCCGCGGATACCACCGAATATGCCGGTGCGCTGGCCGGAGACGCTGCTTCCTACCCGACGGTGGAGGCGACTGCTGCTGACGCAAAGGCTACGGTGCAAGTGGAGCAGGCTTCGACCGAGAACAACGGCGTGGCCACGGTGACTGTAACTGCTGAGGATGGCACGGCGAAAACCTACACAGTGACATTCGGCGAACTGCCTCAGTTGGCCGAGCTTGCTGTGGAAGTGACCAAGGATTCCTATCAGGTAGGCGATAAGTTCAACGCTGCCGATGTGAAGGTATCCGCCATTTACAAAGTCGGCGATACCGAAACGCTGCGCAAGCTGATTGATCCAACTGATGGTGATCTGAAGTTCACTGGCTTTGATTCTGCCACCGCAGGCACGAAGACCATCACCGTCTCTTATCGTGGCGTGAACGCGACGTTCGAAGTCACGGTCACAGCCACGGAGGTCACTCCCGGCCCTGGAGAGCAGAAGCCCGGCGATACCAACAATCCTGGCAACACTGCTAAGCCCGGTAGCACTGCCACGAATAAGCCGGCTGCTAATGGCGCTGCGCCCCTTTCGAATACGGGTGCTGCCGTGGCTGCCATTGCGGTCGTGGTTGTGGTGCTGACAGCTGCGGCTGGTGCCTTGCTCGTCATCCGCAAACGCCGCGCATAACCATGGCAACTGCTGAGTAGCGTGGATTGCGTTGCTATTGAGCAATCTGCGATTCACGCCACTCAGCGAGTGCACCCGAGTGCGCCCGAGCTTGCGCAATGCAGGCGCAATACAGTGCAAACAGTACAAAGCAACAATAATGGCCGGTCTGAGCCAGCTGCTCCATGCGAGGGCAGCTGGCTCAGACCGGCCATTGTGTCTGCAAGTACATGCAATTAGAGCATGAACATGTGGAAGCCGTTGAGCGTTACTGGTTGTTTTGCTTTGTTGTTGCGCTCAGCAGTGCGACGGACGTCCGCCCGCAGTGTAGTGCAGCGCTCCGTGAACCAGCGCCGATGTGAAATGCATGTTGCACATGCCCGCTTCTTCTGCTTCGTGCGTGCAGCCGGCGATGCTGCATAGGTTCATACCCCGAATCATGGTCATACCCCCTCTTTGGGATGGCATCCGTGCCGCCATCTGCCTTCAGAGCATAGCGGACAATTGTTGCATTGCCTAGGCGGTACAACGCTTTCTGTGGCCTGTATCACATCCTTGCCGGCGTTCTGCGGCGTGGTTGGGCGTGTACATGTGCTCTTGTGCGGTTTTGTTGTGTGTGATTTGGGTATACGGATAGAGTTTCTTCTCTGCAGTGGCAAGGGCCTCTCGGCCGGCGAGCCGGCTGATTTCTCCCATGCGTTGCTCAATGATTTCCGTTTTGCGAGTCTGAACGGCAAAGTAGCTCTGGAGAAGTGCCACTTCTTCTTTCTTCGGATCACCGTTTTGAGCAATGAGATAGCAGGCGTATCGGGAGTGCTGAGTTCGCTGGTTTTGCGTGTGATTTCGTCGCGGTTCATGGGTGTGTCCTTATGTTTTTCATGACCATTTTCGTGACTCCACGAAAATGGTCAAAGCCAATAATTGCAATGGTTTTGAGGTATGGGCGCGCTCCGCCCAACTGGTCTGTCTTCGTCCGCCTTTTCGACCAGATACCTCATGGAGCACAATGCCAACGTCGCTACCGTTGGCCCAGCAAATATTCTTAGACGACGCCCCGAAGTGAATATCTATGCGGCTTTCAGAATATCAAAGAGCGTGGAGTGTGTGCATTATGCGTTCCAAAAATAGTTTCTAGTAATGAATTGTTTACGGTGTGAGATATTCTTGGGGTGTTTGCGGCGCTCTGCCGTGTGGCGAATGGGAATGGATGGTGCTCTTATGGGATTTGAGCAGGAAGCAGTTAGTGAACTGTATGCCAGCGTGTGGGGCAATCGTTCGACAATGCAGAGGGAATTCACTCGTGGAGCCCATGGTGAGCAGTTCGTGCTCCGGGAGCTGTCCATGAAGGGGACGCAAACGCCATCGCAATTGGCATCGGCGCTGCAGGCCAGTTCCGGCCGCATCTCCACTGTGCTGTCGTCTCTGGAGAAAAAAGGCTGGGTCACGCGTGACATTGATTCCAAGGATCGGCGCATTATTCGCGTGAATCTCACTGATTCCGGGCGCGAGCAGTCTCATCGGATGATAGAGGAAATGCGTTCCGCAATTTGCTGGATTTTCTCGCAAATGGGGGAGCGGCGCACGCGCGAATTCGTTGACCTGGTGTCTGAGTTCACCACATATATGTCGATTTGCCATCCGGGGCGGCCTCGGCCGACGGCTGAACAAGTGCGTGAGGCATTCGTGGAGCGGGACAAGCGCGTGGCTGAACACATGGCAGCTAAGCGCGCGGAGAACTAATCGGCAAGGCTAATTGAGGACGCTCACAGCGAACATGCAGAAGTGCGCGTAATATCTCACAGTGTAAGTAATCAAACAATGGAAACTATTAAGACATCGTGAACCGATAATCACCGATAACCCAGCCAACTTAAGAACCAATCGCCAATAACCAATAACCAACCCAACCAACACAAGGGGAAACCAATGTTTCGCATCATGAAATACCTCTCCAAAGCGGAGATCGGTCAGATGCTCATCGCCCTGGTGACCATCGTCGGGCAGGTCTACTTCGACCTGAAACTGCCCGACTATATGTCAGACATCACCACGCTGGTCGAGACGCCGGGCAGCGACATGAAGGACATCTGGATCGCGGGCGGCAAGATGCTGCTCATCTCGCTCGGATCCGTGGCGTGTGCCATCATCACCGGCTACATCGCTGCGCGCGTGGCGGCCTCGTTCACCCAGCGTCTGCGCTCGCTCGAATTCCGCAAGGTCGAGTCCTTCGGCCCAGCCGAGATGAGCAAGTTCTCCACCGCCAGCCTCATCACCCGTTCCACCAACGACGTCACGCAGGTGCAGATGTTCATCACCATGGGCCTGCAGCTCATCGTCAAATCGCCGATTATGGCAGTATGGGCCGTGTGCAAGATCGCCGGCGAAGGCTTCGAATGGACGCTCGCCACCGGAATCGCCGTAGTGATTCTGCTGGCGGCCATCGTCATCATGATGGCCATGGTCATGCCGAAATTCAAGGCCATGCAGGCCCTGACCGACAACATCAACCTCGTGGCCCGCGAGAACCTCACCGGCCTGCGTGTGGTGCGCGCCTACAACGCCGAGGACTACCAGGAAGCCAAATTCACCAAGGCCAACAAGGACCTCACCGACACCCAGCTGTTCACCAACCGCGTCATGGCGTTCATGATGCCGCTGATGAACACCATCATGAACGGTCTGATGCTTGCCGTCTACTGGATCGGTACCTACCTGATCGATGCCGCCGGGCTCAAGGACAAGCTCACCGTGTTCTCCAACATGGTCGTGTTCTCCAACTACTCCGTGCAGGTCATCATGAGCTTCCTGCTCATGAGCATGGTGTTCGTGCTCTGGCCGCGCGCCGACGTGTCCGCGCAGCGCATCATGGAGGTGCTCGACGCTGAGCCAATCGTCGAGAACGGCACCAAAACCGCCGCCGACGTGGCCAAAACCGGCCAGAGGGGCACCGTGGAATTCCGCAACGTCAGCTTCACCTACCCGGATTCGCGCGAGGCGATGCTGGAAGGCATCAACTTCACCGCCGAGCAGGGCCAGACGGTGGCGTTCATCGGCTCCACCGGCTCCGGCAAGTCGTCTCTTATCAATCTCGTGCCGCGCTTCTATGACACCAGCCAAGGCCAGGTGTTGGTCGACGGCGTGGACGTGCGCGACTACGACCTGAAGGCCCTGCGCGACAAGATCGGCTACGTGCCGCAGCAGTCCGTGCTGTTCAAGGGCACCGTGGCCTCCAACGTGAGCTACGGCGATCAGCCGGGCGACCCGGCGGAGGTCGAGATGGCCGATACCTCCACCCCGGCCGGGCGCAAGCGCGAGGCCGCGTTGATCGCCGCTGGCGAGGCCGCGGAAGGTGCCGATATACCGGCCGAGCAGCTGAATCGCGTCAGGGCCGCCGCCGACGTGGCGCAGGCCAGCGAGTTCGTGGCGCGCATGGACGGCGGGTATTCCGCCGCGATCGCCCAAGGCGGATCGAACGTGTCCGGCGGCCAGAAGCAGCGCCTGTCGATTGCGCGCGCGGTGTACCGTCACCCGGAAATCCTGATTTTCGACGACTCGTTCTCCGCGCTCGACTTCAAGACCGACCGCGAAGTGCGCGACGCGCTCGCCCGCGAGGCCAAGGATTCCACCAAGCTCATCGTGGCCCAGCGCATCGGCACCATCATGAACGCCGACCGCATCGTCGTGCTCGACGACGGCAAGGTCGTGGGTCAGGGCACGCACAAGGAACTGCTCGACAACTGCGACGTATACCGCCAGATCGCCGAATCCCAGCTCAGCCAGTCGGAGCTTACGGCGTAGGGGGGGGGACGGCAGCGGTAGCTCCCCATGTCAGGGGCTGAGCCGTAAAGGGAACAGCCCAGTGGGCTGTTCCCAGGCGAAGACGAGCTGATAAGCGAGCGAATAAAACAGCACAGCTGACTGAGGGGTAGTCGCGTACGGCTTCTCTCCCTCCGGCGCTTCGCGCCACCTCCTTCATCAGAGGGAGGTCAATACGGACTTTTAAGGAGTAAAACAAATGCCAAGAGGACCAATGGGCGGCAGGCGTGCCGTCGAAGAGCCCCATGATTTCGGCAAAGTCATGGGCAAGCTCGTGAACTATTGCCGCAACTATCTTCCCGTCATCATCATCGCGCTCATCCTGGGCGCGGCCGGCACCGTCTGCCAGATCGTCGGCCCGGACAAGCTCAAGGACATGACCAACGAGATCGTCAAAGGTCTGCCCGCCATCGTTAACGGCAGACCGGTGATGAACTCGGTAGATTTCGGCACGGTGGGCCACATCGCCTGGACTTTGGTGGCCCTGTACGTGGGCTACGCCGTGCTCGGCTACGTGCAAAGCTGGATGATGGCCAACGTCACCCAGCGCACCGCCCAGCGACTGCGCGAATCGATCTCGGTCAAAATCAACAAACTGCCGCTCAAATACTTCGACAAGGTCAGCTACGGCGACGTGCTGTCCCGCATCACCAACGATGTGGACGCCATCGGCCAGACGCTGGGGCAGTCGCTCGGCTCGCTGATTACCTCGGTGACGCTGTTCGTGGGCGCGCTGGTGATGATGTTCTACAACAACGTGATCATGACCCTGTGCGCCATCGGTGCCAGCCTCATCGGCCTGATCATCATGATGGCCATCATGAAGTCCTCCCAGAAGTACTTCGCCCGGCAGCAGATGGCGCTAGGTGACGTCAACGGCCACGTGGAGGAGATGTACGCCGGCCACCTCATCGTCAAGGCATACAACGGCGAGGCCGATTCGATCCGCCGCTTCGAGAAGTACAACTCGGACCTCTACGAGTCCGGCTGGAAGTCGCAGTTCCTCTCCGGCCTGATGATGCCGCTCATGAATTTCGTGGGCAACTTCGGCTACGTGGTGGTGTGCGTGGTGGGCGCGGCGCTCGCGCTCGACGGGCAGATCGAGTTCGGCGTGATTGTGGCGTTCATGATGTACATCCGCCTGTTCACTCAGCCGCTTTCGCAGTTTGCGCAGGCCTTCCAGAACCTGCAGCGCTGCGCGGCCGCCGCCGAGCGCGTGTTCGGCTTCCTTGAAGAGCCGGAGATGGAAGACGAATCCGGCAAGCAGGCCCTACTCGGCAAGAACTACATGGGCGGCCACGAAGTGAAGGGCGACGTGGAATTCAGCCACGTACAGTTCGGCTACGAACCGGGCAAGCCGATCATCCACGACTTCTCCGCCTCCGTCAAGGCCGGGCAGAAGGTCGCCATCGTCGGCCCGACCGGTGCCGGCAAGACCACCCTGGTCAACCTGCTGATGCGCTTCTATGAGATTTCCGGCGGTTCGATTTCGATTGACGGCGTGGACACCAAGTCCGTGCCGCGCTGGAACGTGCACGACCAGTTCTCCATGGTGTTGCAGGATACGTGGGTGTTCCGCGGCACTGTGCGCGAGAACGTCGCTTACTCCAAGCCTGACGTGACCAACAAGCAAATCGAGGATGCGTGCAAGGCCGTGGGCCTCGACCACTTCATCCGCTCACTGCCGGACGGCTATGACACCGTGCTCGATGACAAGTCGTCGCTCTCCCAGGGCCAGAAGCAGCTGCTGACCATCGCCCGCGCGATGGTGCAGGACGCGCCGATTCTGATTCTCGACGAGGCCACCTCCTCGGTCGATACCCGTACTGAAGAGCTGATTCAGAAGGCCATGGATGCGCTGACCGTGGGGCGTACGAGCTTTGTGATCGCGCATCGCCTCTCCACGATTCGCGACGCCGACATGATCCTCGTCATGAACCACGGCGACGTGATCGAGCGCGGCACGCATGATGAACTGCTGGCGGCGGGCGGTTTTTACGCCGACCTCTACAACAGCCAGTTCGCGCTTGCTGACTGACGGATTGTTTCCTGCGTTAGCGGATTAGCGGATTAGCTATACTCGGCTCCCCTCTCCGAGGGGAGCTGTCAGCGTAGCTGACTGAGGGGGAGCAACCCATCGGTCCACCCGAGGGAATGCTCCACTGGATGTGATACTGATGATTTCGTACATTAGTGTGTGAAAAAACCGCCCGGAAAATTGGGGGATTGGGCGGCGGTGCGGTTGGCGTTGAGGATGGCGCATTCGAAGGGGAAATGAGCGCGTAACTGGGTGGCCGAGGTGGTGAACAGAGCAGTGGCGAGTCCGTCGGCCAGTGTGACAGGGACGTGTGCCGCAACGGTGTTCGACGAATCGTCGGTATCGCGGTTTGCCGTTGTCGAGGCATTGCTGCCATGCGTCGATGTCTTCGTGGTTATGGCGCTCGATGGCGGCGTGACGGCCACCCATGTGGCGGCTACATCGTCAACCGGTAGTCCGTCGATGGCGTTGAGCAGATGGTGAAGTTGGTGACCTGCGGCGTCAGACCAGTGGCGGCGGCTGGGGGAGCTCGCGCAGAATGCGCCGTGGCTGATTTCGACCGTACCTACGGCGTTGGCCGGATCGGCAGGATCTTCAAGGGCGATGGTGATTGGTTCGTCCGTGTGCACTAGCAAATCACCCCCGGCGTCGATGACGTATTGAATGGGTTGAGGGTGACCCGCGCCATCACCCAACATCCCCGCAAGCAAATCCACCAAATACCCCTTACCGCACGCGCCGAAATCGAGCGCGACCGGTCCGCGCGTCACCAGTGTTGTGCCATGCCGCTCAACGTCGGCTGACCAAATGGCTCGTCCGTGGATCGCGCCTGCATGTTCAGCGGCATCTGGCGCAGGCGTAAACGAATACGACTCGTCATAGCCAAGCCGAATCAAATCCTCGCCCACGCACGGGTCGGTCGCCCCATCGGTTGCCGCAAACAGGCGGTCGTACAGGCCAAACAGCCCCGATGCCCAGTCGGGAAAATCGAACGTGCCGCCATGTGCGGCCGTGCGCATCCGGCCGACGATGGAATCATCGCGGAATCGAGATAATACAACCTCATATTCATGGATGAACGAGCCAATACGATCGCGTATCTCATCGTCCAATACGCTCTCGGTGTGCACCAGTAATCCGGTCCCCAACGCATCAGGAAAAGCGTATACGTATGGCAGTTGCTCGGTCAGACTTGTCATGCCCACTATCGTAGAACGCATGGTGTGCCGGTGTATACTGGATTTTGACACTGTGTCAATGTTGATTCGGAGGTTGTGAGAATGGGCAATGCGACTACAGCAAGTGTAACGGGTGCGCAAGTTGCACCGGCGAAGTCAGCCATCAGAGATCTCCCCATCGCCAAAGTGTGGGCGTTTGCGGTCGGCCAGTTCGGGTGGGCGCTGCTTTCCGGCATCATCTCCAACTGGCTCGTGTATTTCTACCAACCTGACCAGGAGACCATCTCCCAAGGTCAGACCGTATTCGTGCCGCAGGGCCTGGTCGTTCTCGGCATCGTGACCGTGGTGGGCGGCATCACCGCCTTCGCCCGATTCTTCGACGCGTTCGTGGACCCGGCCGTGGCGTCTCTCTCCGACCGTTGCGACGCCAAATCCGGCCGCCGTATGCCGTTCCTGAAATTCGCCGCCCTGCCGCTCGCGGTGGTCACCGTGCTCGTGTTCTGGAGCCCGATCAACGGCACCAGCTGGGTGAACGCGGCGTTCCTGTTCGTCACCGTGATCGGCTACTACATCGCCCTCACGTTCTACTGCACGCCGTACAACGCGCTCATCGCCGAACTCGGCCACGACTCCAAGCAGCAACTCACCATCTCCACCGCCATCTCCTTCACTTGGGTGGCCGGCACGGCCATCGCGTACGTGGCGCCGGTGATTTGGGGCGCGTTCGTGCCGATGATGGGCCGCATCACCGCCATCCGCGTGACCTTCACCATCATGGCCGCCGTGGCGTTCGTGTGCATGCTGGTGCCGCCGCTGGCCATCCGCGAGAAGGACTACGTCAACTCCCATCCCACCTCCGAATCGACCATCGAATCCCTGAAGCAGACGTTCGGCGACGGCGAATTCCGCAAGTTCGTATGCTCCGACGTGGTCTACTGGGTGGCCATCACCACCTTCCAGACCGGTCTGCCGTTCTTCGTGACCAGCCTGCTCAAGCTGCCGGAAACCACCACGACCATCTACTTCGTGCTCATGACCGGCGTCTCTGTGCTGTTCTATCTGCCGGTCAATATTCTGGCCAATAAGGTCGGCAAGAAGAGGCTGCTGCTGGTTGCCTTCGTGATCTTCACCTGTGCGTTCGCATTTGCCGGCGCCCTTGGTTCGGCCGTGCTCGGCTTCATTCCGGCGATGGCCCAGGGTTTGGTGCTCTCGGTGGTCGGTGCGATTCCGATGGCCGCGTTCGGCATCCTGCCGCAGGCCATCGTGGCGAATATCGCCGACGCCAGTTCCAAGACCACCGGCCAGGACCGTCAGGGCATGTTCTACGCGGCCCGCACCTTTGCGATGAAGATGGGCCAGTCCGTGGCCATGCTGCTGTTCACCGGCGTCTCCACCATCGGCATGGCGTCCGGCGCGGGCTACCGCATCGCCGCCGTGTGCGCGGCCGTGCTGTGCGGCTTGGGCGGCATCGTGTTCGCGTTCTACAACGAGAAGAAGGTGTTGGGCGTGCTGGAGACGTGATGGCGTTGCCGGGTGCCGCCGCGGTATCCATACGGAGCGGTGTGGGTGACTTGCCCCGTCTGCGACACTGAACAAGCCGCCGCGGTATCCCTGGTATCCAGGCGGAGTGGTGATCTTAGTTCGAGCTATTGCGCCGGCAGACGGCTGGGACGATGCTGCGCTTGCGGCGGCCCAACCGGCGACACCGAAACGTTACCGTGTCGACACGCGTGCGACACTTCGGCGTCAAATTGCGTTTGACCGCACTCCGTACTATATTGTTGCGAGTTGCTTTGCGGAGCAAAGTAACATCCAAGGGGCTGTAGCTCAGTTGGTAGAGCGCTTCGTTCGCATCGAAGAGGTCGCGGTTTCGACTACCGTCAGCTCCACGAGACCCTCTGCATTCATTCCACCGCAGAGGGTCTTTTCATTTTGTTTTCGTTGAAATTCTGCCATCTCGCGTTTCAAGGGGCTGATTTGGGGTTTGCCGGAGGTCTACTTGCGTTTCGAGGGGCTGATGGTCAAGTAGATACGCCGCCAAAATGGCGGAATAGCGTTGCGTCAAAGCCGTTTGTATCGGTGCTTCACCGGATGAGGAGCCCCTTGAAACGGAAGTAGACCTCCGGAACATGTGAAATCAGCCCCTGCAAAGGGAGAATGCCTCGATTTCGCCATGGATTGTCGTGGATTGCTCTGTGGCATGGGCAATACTGGGAGTATGACAAGCGCAGATGAGTTGAATGAGCAGTATGACGCTGACGGTAGCGTGACGCAAGTGCCTGAACGCAATGATGAAGTTCATGCCGGCGAATCCGCCGTCGCCCAATCCCGCGAATCGGCCGTGACCATCCCCGCCGGCACCGTGGTGCTCGCCGCCACCCCGATCGGCAATGTCGGCGACGCTTCAGCCCGTCTGGTGGCCCTCTTGGAACGGGCCGATATCGTGGCCGCCGAAGACACGCGCCGCCTCTACGATCTCGCCCGTCGCCTCGGCGTCTATGTGAACGGTCGCGTCATCGCCTATCACGACCACAACGAGCGCGACAAGGCCGACGGCCTGCTCGACCAGGTCGAAACCGGCGCCACCGTGCTCGTCGTATCCGACGCCGGCATGCCCACCATCAACGACCCCGGCTTGGCCATCGTGCGCCGTGCCATTGAACGCGGTCTGCCCGTCACCTGCGCGCCCGGCCCCTCCGCTGTGCTCGACGCGCTCGCCCTCTCCGGCCTGCCCACCGACCGCTTCTGCTACGAAGGCTTCCTACCGCGAAAGCATTCCGAGCGCGTGCAGTATCTGCGCACGCTGTTGCCCGAACGCCGCACCATCGTGTTCTACGAGACGCCTCATCGCATTGCCGATTCGATGGACGATCTGCTGGACGCGTTCGGCCCGAATCGCCCGATGGCCCTGTGCCGCGAACTCACCAAGGATTATGAGCAGATTCGTCGCGGCCCGATTGACGAGATTCGCCAAAGTGTGATTGATGATCCGCCCCGTGGCGAGATAGTGCTGGTCATCGGCGGCGCGTCCAACGAGGAGGCCGAAGCGGCCGCGCCCAGCACGTTGAGCGTGGATGACATGGCCGTGCTCTCCATCGACCGTGCTTTGGAGGACGGCCTGCGTATCAAGGACGCCATCGCGCAAGTGGTGCAGGAGCATCCACTGGCTGACGGATCGTTGGCCAATCGCAAGCAGGTGTATGCGGCTGTGCTGAAAATCAAGGGATAGCGCAGCAGCCGGCGATTATCTCCCCGTTACGTTTCCATCGACTCGAACAATATTTCCAACGCCTGCCGGACCCCGGGCCCACCACGCTGCGAGACCAATTCCAGCAAAGGTGCGTCGGCTTTGGGATTGGCAACCAGCCATTTACGCAGTTCGGGCACGTGATATGCGATGTGCCAGAGCACGGCAACATCCGTATCGGGCGAACATGCCACCGCGGGCGTAAGTCTGATGGGCGGTTCAGGCGGCGCGGTCATATCCGAGATTGCGCGCGATGCGGATTCGGATGAGTGTGCCGCCGCCGCGTGGCGAGGCAACCGTTGCGCCTGCCGCAAATGCCGTAAACGGTGAGCGGCATGGCGGCCTCTGCGATGGCCTCTGACAATGAACCCCCTCGTCATGCGCATTGCTCCAAAGCCGGTTCGTCCATCTCCTGCTGCACCGATTCAAAAAACATGCGTGCGCGTCCGGCGTACTTGTGATGCCGATGCTCCTTGACGATTTGCAGACAGTCGTTTGGCCGAAACTGGTACGTGGACATCAGCTGACACACCAGTGCGTTGACGGTGGAAGGATCGGGGATGTCTTCAGGACTCATCACCAGGTCGCAAGCCGTACGGGCTGGCGTGGTGACAGGCAGCCCGCCGAGCTTGATGATTTGCTCCGGCAACGTCAATCTTTTGAATACGCGGATACGGCGGCTGACGGATGCCGAGCGGAAGTGCGATGTGGAAATCACGTCTATGGTACTCGGAAAGTCGGGGCCTCCCAGCCATACCCAAGCGGCGGTCATCGAACACACCACAGTGCCAAACGGGGCGACCTCCGCGACGATTTTCGCGCGACCATACAGTGTGCCCGAATGCTCGATCCAGTAGCCGGCGGAATCGTCGAGCTTACGTAACGTGCCGAAGGCGGCCAGACGGTTAAGGCTGAGCGGTCCCGGCAGATCCTTGGTAAACAGTATCGGCGGCACCGCAGGCTGCGCGGTTGCCGGCGAGGCGACTGTTGTGATGTCCGTCATCGGACCTGCTGTGATATCCATGACCGAACAATATGCAGAAATGCGGCTTGCGCGCCACCGGATAGGCGAAAACGGTGGATAAGTGCATAACTTTACTAGGTGTGCAAATGATGTGGATAACTCGGTGGATATTGGCAGGCGGAAGTGTGTGCGGATGTGCGTGGGCGTGCGTACGGATGGGTGCGCGGATACGTGTGCGAATGCGTATGTGGATAAGCGCGCAAGAGGTGTACAGATAAGTATGTGGGGAAGTTGCGGGTGGATAGGTGAGTGGGATGAGGATGGCGGCGCGGCAGCTATCCGGGCGTGTCCCCGCCGCGCCGGATAATCAAGCCTTATGAGTCATGTTTTGGTGAATGTTGCTTGGCCGTATGCTAACGGCCCCCGTCATATCGGCCACGTCGCGGGATTTGGTGTGCCCTCCGACGTCTACGCGCGCTACGAGCGCATGAAGGGCAATGATGTGCTCATGGTGTCCGGCACCGACGAGCACGGCACCCCGATTCTCGTCGAGGCGGAGAAGGAAGGTCTCACTGCCCAGGAACTGGCCAACCGTTACAACCGCGTGATCGCCAAGGATCTGTGCGACCTCGGCCTGAGCTACGACCTGTTCACCCGCACCACCACCGGTAACCACGAGCACGTGGTGCAGGAGATGTTCAAGCAGTGCTTGGAGAACGGCTACATCTACAAGGGCACCCAGCAGGTGGCGATTAGCCCGTCCACCGGCCGTACCCTGCCCGACCGCTACATCGAGGGCGAGTGCCCGATTTGCCATGCCGAAGGTGCGCGTGGCGACCAGTGCGACGCCTGCGGCAACGAGCTCGACCCGGACGAGCTCATCAACCCCGTCTCCAAGATTAACGGCGAAACCCCGCGCTTCGAGCAGACCGAGCACTACTTCCTCGACCTGCCGGCGCTCGCCGAAGCCAACAAGTCGTGGCTGGAGACCCGCAAGGGCTGGCGTACCAACGTCATCAACTTCTCGCTCGGCCTGTTCAAGGAAGTTAAGCCGCGCGCCATCACCCGTGACATCGACTGGGGTATCCCGGTGCCGGTGAAGGACTGGATTGACAACCCGAACAAGAAGCTGTACGTGTGGTTCGACGCCGTGATCGGCTACCTGTCGGCTTCCATCGAATGGGCCCGCCGTCAGGGCGACCCGGAGAAGTGGCGCGAATGGTGGAACGACCCGAGCTGCCCGGCCTACTACTTCATGGGAAAGGACAACATCACCTTCCACTCCCAGATCTGGCCGTCCGAAATGCTGGCGTACAACGGCAAGGGCTCCAAGGGCGGCGAAACCGGCCCGATGGGTCCGCTCAACCTGCCTGAGCAGGTGGTGGCCAGCGAGTTCATGACCATGGAAGGCAAGAAGTTCAGCTCCTCCCGCGGCATCGTGATCTACGTCAAGGACATCCTCGCCCGCTACCCCGTGGATGCCGTGCGCTACTACATTTCCGTGGCCGGCCCCGAATCCTCGGATTCCGACTTCACGTGGGCCGAGTTCGTGCGCCACAACAACGAGGAGCTCGCCTCCTCGTGGGGCAACCTGGTGAACCGCGTGGCCAACCTCATCAACAAGAACTTCGGCGAGATTCCGCCGCTGGACGAGGATTCGATGACCAACGAAGACCGTGGCCTTCTGGAAGAGGCTTCCGCCGCGTTCGACGTGGTCGGCTCCTCCATCGAAACCCACCACCAGAAGCACGCCCTGTCCGAGGCGATGCGTGTGGTCGGCGACATCAACAAGTACATTTCCGCCACCGAACCGTGGAAGATTAAGGACGACCAGGCTCGTCTCGGCACCGTGCTGCACGTGGCCGCTCAGGCCGTGTCTGACGCGAACCACCTGCTCGCGCCGTTCCTGCCGCACTCCGCACAGAAGGTGTGGGAGGCGCTCGGCGGCACCGGCACCTTCTCGCCGCTGCCTGAGCTCAAGGAAGTCGAGGATCTCGACAAGCCCGGCTTCACGTACCCGATCATCACCGGCGATTACGAGCTCGGTGTGAACGTGCACCCGTGGAAGAGCGAGGCAATCGAGGTCGGCGCCATGGTGCCTAAGCCCGCACCGATCTTCGCCAAGATTCCGACCGAGGCCGTGGAAGAGGAGCTGGCTCGCTTCGATGAAGCGTTGGCTGCTCGCCGTGCCGCCGAAGCCGAACGTCTGGCCGCCGAGAAGGCCAAGCTCGCCGCCGAGTGATTCGGCATTGCTAGCTCGTAGCTGACGGGCCACCTCGCACATGAAGTGTTGCGGGGTGGCCCGTTGCCGTATGTGCGGCCTAGCCCCGACAATGCGAGGCCGGTTGTCGGGCGGCGTTACAAACCCGTCACAGTTTGCCAAGACTTTTCTCAGACAAGCACATCGAATCCCCAAGAAAGAGACGGTTATATAGAAGATGTCAACGGAATGAAGTTCATACCGGTGGCGAGGTTCTTCCGAACCCCATAACTGAACCCTTCTTCTCTCTTCTCTCTCACCCGGCGGCCCCCTCCGCCGGGTTTCTTCGTTTTGGGCCGCATCATGCAACGCAAGTTACGCTGCTGTCCAGCTACATCCACGCCGCTCGAAGCCGTGATCCGCCACACCAAGCACGGGGCGCGGTGATTCGGAGCATTGCAGGATTCCCTCCATGCTTCCGGTTTGGGGGGTGCTGCTTGATTCCTCTACTTCCAGCGAAACGTTGCTATCGCGGTATGGTCGCATGCCTGTTAAGCATTGAAGCATCTTATCTATGCGCAGTCGGTGTCCCGGTGGTGACGGCAACCGATTGACGTGCGAACCGGGCCAGATTTCGTTGTCCCGGTTCGTGATTTTGGCCTCTTTTGGGGAACCGGGACAGACCATCCCGTGAGCGCTCAATGTATGCAAATCCAGAAGCCCGGAATTCCGCCGATGTGTGATGGCGGATATTGTGCGGTAGGGCCGAATTGGCGATTTTTCGAGGGTGTTCCTGTCCCGGTTGCTCAAAAAGAGGCGAAATGGAGAACCGGGACAACGAAATCTGGCCCGGTACACACATAAATCGATTGACGTCGTTACCAGGACATCGGACACCGTGACGTATATCGCGAACCGCATAATATGGCAGTACGCAACGCAGATGATGTGCGGATTCGCCGGACGTAACATGGCGTGTGACACACAACAGTGCCATGCGGTCGGGGCCACGCGACCAAATGGGGTGCGATGAATGGCATATGCGTTGCAGCAAGCGCGCGCAATCGTATCGATGTCAGCTCAGTGCGCCCCGGTGGATTTCCGTCGTTTCCGCCGGGCAAGTTCATTGAGCGGCGTCGCTGTCAAGGTGAAATCGAATATGGAGCCTCGCAACGCCAGCTGTCGCCCGGCTCGGTAGGCGAGTTCGGCTTGAGACGGTTCATCAGCCATATTCGCGGCGGTGGCGATGAGGACGATCCAATGATGATGCCGTAACAGTTCGCGCTTGTCGTTGTCTCGCCGCCACTGGGCCTTGTCTGTGCGATGATGATCGCCGTCATATTCGATGGCGACGCGGAATTCGGGCCAAGCGAGATCGAGTGTTATCGGCGCACCATTGCTGAACGTCGCGCCGGGCACTGTGTAATTTGTCACGGCTCGTGGAAGCCCGTATTGCGTGGTTGTGATACGGGTCTCTGATTCCATCGGAGAATCCACGCGCGGTGCAATAAATTCAAGTGCGATCATGCATGTGGCTTTCGCGTTGAATTTCGGAAGTTCGCTGACCTGCCGCACAAAGTCCTGATAAATTTCGTCGGCGGTGCGGCCGCCCGATAGGCTCGGCTTGCGCGCTATTGCCGTAAGGGTTGCGTCGCCAAGTATGACCAATGATTCCAATGACATGTGAGCGGCGAGCTGCGCCCAAGTATGTACCAGATCCAGCGCGTGCACATGCTTGTTGATACGTGCATTGTGCGCGGTGCTTAGCGGTTTCCAGATGTGCGGTGTTGTTGGCGGAACGACGGCGTATCCGGGTGCGATGCGAGTCGGAGACGGTATGGAGCTCGGTGGCATTGAGATCGCAATCCTTGGGAAGTGGCACGGATTGCAGTATCAGCGATGTGGTCATGCCGAAGAGCACAGGCTTTCCGAGCTGTTGCGCGGCGTCCGTGCATCGTTTAAGAATTTCCCGCTTACGTTGGGTGAGGGTTTCGCTCATAGCGGGCGCAGTGGGGGTTGCCATACGCGGTGGTGAGTATGGCTCGGGCTTGACGGCGTGCGTGGACGCAGCACTCGGTGCCGCGGCATTGTTGGTCCAGCCGGGTGGTTCATCGTCGAATACGCCGGGTGGCGGGGTGGGAAATCCGCTGTTCATAACGCCACCGTAGCGTAGCGGTCGCTTGTTCGCCATGAAAAACGGGGTATGTGGTTCTAGCTTGCTGAGGATGTGGATAACTCTGTGGATAACTAAAGTGCTCCTATGTTTTGCTCACTCTGTGAGAAGTCGGCAAAACATAGGAGCACTTCAGCCGCGGCCAATGGGCGGAATATGTCAGCGGCAGCGACGGGTGAGGGGCTGCCAGGGATCGAGCTCGACTGGTTCGGTGGTGAGCAGGGCGCGGGTGGCGTCGTCGAGGTATTCCTTGCGGATGATGAGCTCGGTAACGTAGCGGTCGAACCAGGCGTCGGACATGACGTAGTAGCCGTCCTTGCCGGCGTCCTTGCCCCAGCTGTTCTCCACCTTCCAGCGGTTCGGCTTGCCGTCCTCGCCGAGGTTCACGCCGGTGAAGGTCATAGCGTGGTTGCTCGGGCTGTCGCCGTATTCGAGGCCGTGGGCCTTGTCGCCGGTGAATTCGGTGCCGAACAGCTGGTCGACGCGCACCACGGACTGGTCGAAGAAACCGTCCTTGCGCAGGGCGAACTGCGTGCAGTCGCAGGCGAACCAGATCGGGTGGCCGGCGGTGAGCTGGTCAAGCGCGGCCTTCTTGAACACGTCCAGCGGCACGTTGACGAATTCCATATCGCCAGCCTCGGCCACGTTCGCGCTGAAGCGGATGCGGTAGCGCTGGTTGAACGGGCGGTTCTTGAGCGGGGCGTTGGCCAGCGTCACGAAATCGTTGACGTCCACCGGCACGTACTTCTTGTAGAACTCAAGCGGGGTGATGCCGATCTCGCGAATCTGCGGGCGCTCGTCCTTGCCGGTTTTCGGCTTGTCGGACTTGTCCTTATCGCACTTGCAGGCCTTGGCGTCGGATTTGCCCTCGCACTTGCAGGATTCGCCGCACTTGCAGGATTCGGCCTTGCCGTCTGCGTCGGCCTCGGCCTTGCACTTGCAAGCTTCGCCCTTCTTATCCTCATCATCATCCTTGGTGCGCGCGAAGAAGTCGAACTTCTCCGGCGGTTCGCCGAGCGCCACGGCGCAGATGCGGTACACGGTGCCCATGTACTCGTCCTTCAACGCACGCAGCTCGTCCTCAGACGCCCCGGCAGCCGAACGGCGGCGCAGCTCGGCCGCGAACTCGCGCAGCTTGGAGTTGAGGTACTGCTTGAAATCGTCGGAATTGCGGGAGTTCTCGGACTCCGGATAGGCGCTCTTGGGCACTAGGCCGTACTTGTTCACCAGTGCGGCGAACATCTGCCACCAGCCACCATCGTCTGCAGGCGACTCATTGATGGCCTCGAACAGACGCGAATCGGTCGCCTCGTCGAGCGTGCGCAGCACGTTCTCCAGATAAGTGTTCGACTTCTCCATCGCGTCCCAGAAGAACAGGTAGGTCTCGGAGAACTCGAAATCCTCAAGATTCCAGCGATGCATGAGTTCGTAACGCAGCGTGTTCAGGGAGGCGAACATCCAGCAACGGCCGGAACGCTCCTGATTGGTGATCGAACCCTGCTTGAGTTCGATGGAGAAGTCGCGCGGCAGCGCACGTACGCCGCGATAGTCGGTGGCCGCCTTGAGCACGCCGGCCGAAACCGCCGCGTCCGCCGCGATCAGGTTGGCGCGGTCTTTGTTGAAGTCTTCGGTGTACGTACGCAGAAGTTCGGGTTTGATGGCCCGTGCGCTGGCGTTTGCTGTCATGATGATTGATCTTCCATTCATGTAGGCGACGTTTGTGGTCCGTCGGTAGTATAAGTCGCCGTGTATTCGTCGGGCGATTCACCGGGCGAAATCGTACGGGCGGATATGCGCCGGCGATTCCACCCCGCCAACGATTTGTCCACCTTGCTGCTCGCGCGGGCGCACGTATCATATGTACCGATACATATTGTTGACGAATGTCGCATAGTCCAAAGGAGTACGTCATGACTTCGCTGCATAGCAAGCCGCTGGCCCTGAAAAACGTCACCGTCACCGATTCGTTCTGGCGCACCGAGCAGGAACTCGTGCGCACGGCTGTGATTCCCTATCAGTGGAACGCCCTGAACGATAACGTCCCCGGCGCGGCCCCCAGCTACTGCATGCACAACTTCAAGGCCGCTGCCGCGCAAAACAAGCGTAAGGATACCCAGGGCAAGGCGTTCGTGCCGCCGAAGTACACGTTCCGCGGATTTGAGGCGCTCCCCGAAGACCCGGCCAATCCCGACCCAGACAAGTTCTACGGCTTCGTGTTCCAAGACACCGACTTCTCCAAGTGGGTGGAGGCAGTCGGCTATTCCCTCGCCCATTACCCGGACCCCGCACTGGAACAGACCGCCGACCAAGCCATCGACGTCGTGTGTGCCGCCCAACTCGACAACGGCTATCTGGACACCTGCTACATTCTGAACGACATGGATCGCGCGTTCACCAATCTGCGTGACCATCACGAACTGTACTGCCTCGGCCACCTCGTTGAAGGTGCGGTGGCCTACTACCAGGGCACCGGCAAAGACAAGTTGCTCAAGGCCGCCTGCCGTTTCGCCGATTACGTAGACGAGCGCTTCGGTCGCAAGCCGGGCCAGCTGCGTGGTTACCCCGGTCACGAGATTGCCGAGATGGCTTTGGTGAGGCTGTACGAGGTCACCGGCGAACAGCGGTACCTTGATCTGGCCGAATATTTCGTGACCGAGCGCGGCCGGCAGCCGTACATCTTCGATATTCAGGCAGACGAGAACGCAAAGCGCGACGCCGACGCCAACTACAAACCCAACACGGACCCCAACCGGTACGCCTATCACCAGGCGAACAAGCCGGTCACCGAACAAGACGAAGCCGTAGGCCATGCCGTGCGCGCCGGCTACTTCTACTCCGGTCTGGCGGACGTGGCCCGACTGGCCGACGACCAGGACCTCGCCGATGCGGCCGAGCGGCTCTGGCGCAATATCGTCGATAAGAAACTGTACGTTACCGGCGGCATCGGCGGCACGGTGGACGGCGAGGCATTCTCCTACAACTACGACCTGCCCAACGACTCCGCCTACTCCGAGACCTGCGCCGCGATTTCGCTGGCGTTCTTCGCCCGTCGCATGCTCGAGCTCGCGCCAAAGGCCGAGTACGCGGACGTTATGGAGTCGGCGCTGTACAACACCACGCTGGCCGGCATGGCGCTGGACGGCAAGAGCTTCTTCTACGTGAACCCGCTGGAAGTCAATCCGTATGCCTGCCATAAAGACAGCCGCCTGCGCCACGTCAAGCCGGTGCGTCAGAAGTGGTTCGGCTGCGCATGCTGCCCGCCGAACATCGCCCGCATCGTTGAGTCGGTGCAGGAATATGCCTACACGGTTGCCGAGGATGGCGGTACGCTGTTCACGCACTTGTATATGGGCGGCGTGGCCAAAGCTGAGTTGAATGGTACGGCTGTGGAGCTGGATGTTACGGCGAACCTGCCGTGGCAAGGCGATGGCAAGGCGGTCGTGCGCTTGGGCGGTGATGCTGCTGGCACCTCGGCTCAGGCTCCTGCTCGCTTTACGCTGGCCTTCCGTCTGCCCGGTTGGGTGGGCGATGAGTCCGCTGCTGCCGCCGCGATTACGGCCACGGGCGAGTCTGAGTCTGGGGCCGATAGTTCCCGCGTGACCCGCGAAATTCGCGACGGCTACCTGTATCTGACCGGTGAGTGGCGCGACGGCGACACCGTGACGTTCGACTTCCCGATGCCGGTGCGTATGCTGGCCGCCAACCCGCTGGTGCGCGAGGACGCCGGCAAGGTGGCGTTCGTGCGCGGCCCGATCACCTTCTGCGCCGAGGAAAAAGACAACGGCGCCAACCTGCACCTGCTGCACGCGGATGTGGAGGCACTGCTGGCCGACCCGAGCGCGGCCAAGGTCGAGGAGTTCGACTTCCACGCCGGCGCCAAGGGCATCGACGACAAGGGCCAGGGCGAGGTGGAAGACGTGACCCGCCGCATGGTGAAGCTTGAGGTGCCGGCTTGGCGCGAGCCGT
>OGEK01000283.1_pt1 | contig 57621 bp, 39 predicted proteins | sample 1570641 | NCBI WGS metagenome assembly OGEK01 (sample SAMEA2582136, study PRJEB24529) | metagenome | biome: Human gut stool | place: China | collected 2011
GAGAGACGGAGTAGAGGGATGGAAGCCAGCGAGAAAAAAGTCAGTACCAGAGTTCAAGGCGCCGAATGGCGCCGAAAGGACGCGCCGAAGGCGCGGGGTGTGTCTCTCCCTGGAAGACACTGAGGAGTGGAAGAACAGGGAGAGATGAGTAAAAGAACAGCAAGAAAATAGGGAAGAATAAGAGATGTGATACTGCTGAGGAAAGTCTGCAGAATTGATGAATGAAGGATACAAATGAGAATCATATTACGTATGCTTTATTTTTTTGGCATTTTTTAAGCATAATTCCTTTCTGCATATTAGATATGTAAATTTATTACAAACATCAAAAGAAAGAGAGGAATTTATTTATGAAATTCAAAACAAATTTTAAAGACATGAGAGAGGCAGTTGTGACAATCGGAAAGGCGGTAAAGAAGAATATGTCACCGATTGAAATTTCACTTGTCAAAATTGAAGCAGGCGATGGCTATGTAGAGCTGTCGACAAACGGTTCAATCGGCGCCTGCGTCAAAATTCAGGCTGTCGTAGAAGAGGCTGGCTCTTTCGTGACATCTTTTTCAAGCATCAATATCCTGAGCGTCAGAAAATGTGATGGTGATATTAATGCCAGCAATGAAGTGAATGAAAATACGCTGGTGCTGAAATACCGTGGAGGTAAAGCAAAGACGGAACTTGCTGCTGTTGATAAGGTATTTAACTCAGTTGCAAACCCGACTGATGACTGCGCGAATGTGTCTCTGCCATATGCTTCACTTAAGAGTATGTGCAAGGACACAGTCTTTGCTGCTGATGATAACGTTGCATCTGACCTGCATGCCATTAAGGTAAACATCATGGATGACACTGATGGGCTGCTGAAGTTTACACTGGCGGCATGTGACGGAAAATCTATCGCTGTCAGAACCGCATATGCAGTAAAAGAGGGCGCTTATACTGGTGAAATCCTGATTTTACCGGACGTTCTTAAGATTTCTCTGGAAATTCTTGAAACTGAAGATGAGAATGTCAAGATTTCTATCGGAAATGGAAAGCTGTTTATGGAGACAGAGAATGCAAGAACCTGTTTCCCAGTCCTGGATAAAAACTACCCTGACTTAAACAGAATTCTTAACGCAAAGAAATGCTCCTTTACAGCTTCCATCAAGAAAGATGAGCTGATTGAGGCATTAAACTGTGCGTCATACCTTCAGCAGGAACAGAAGGCATCTTCCGGAACAGAAGGCTTCGTAAGCTTTAAGTTTAAAGAAAATGCCGTTACCGTAGGCTTCACTGGTATGTCACAGTATGCAGAAGTCCTTGACTCCGTTACAACCGGTGAACTGCCGGAGCAGAATGTGCTATTTAAAACTTCCTTAATCAAGGAGATTGTAGCGCTGTATCCAAACAACAATGTTGTTATTGGAGGTACTACAGAAAAGAATCCATTCTGGCTTTGCTGCGGTGAGCATGACGAATATCTGTATTGCGCGATGCCATGCAGATTAAGAGAATAATAAACTTTTGAATTTTTTGGTAGAAAAACAAGGTGCGTTAGGTACGCGCCTTGTTTTTTTCTGCCTTCTCTTCTTCTGTTACGACCTGCTGGTATTTATTTAAAAACATATAATTATGGAACAGGAATTCATTTTTTACCGATGATGGCATGCTGTCATGCATATACTCAAGCGGTGTGGAATAAAAGCTGACATATAACTGATACAGCTTGTTCTGCTTTAAGTATTTGATACAGTCTTTTGATGCAAAGAAGTTATAGAGGTCATCAGCTGACTTAAATAACAGATTCTGGTTGATTGCATACTGAAGGCATATCTTTGCCCGTAACATTCCAAGATACCCATACATGTAGTCTTTAGGGTATCGTCCTTCATTGTTCATTACTTTTTCATATATCCTGAGCGTGTATCTTTTGATGTCATAATCTACATATTTCGGGTATAAGAGATACAGGATATACTCAGTATCATCTTTTGTGACATCACTTGGAAATACAATGTATTTTACCATCTGGTCAAGCTTCATAAATGATATATAGTTTGAATTAAAAAGCTTGATGGCGTTATGTACATCCCACCCGAGCAGATTTTCTATGGCGTATCTGATAACAGATAGCGCGACCCTTTCATTTCCCTTTTTATCAAATAAAAAATAATTTGAAGAAATCTTTTTACGGTTTCCGATAAGAATTTCTTCGTATTCGTTTATAATTCCCATTTTAGTCTCCTTTTAAAACATAAGTATTTAGCGCCTTGAACGCTTACATAATTAATATGAAGAAAAAGACAAAAATTTTTCACATTTTTCATATTATATATGACAAATTTTTTGCAAATAGCAAATACCAAAAAAAGGAGGAAAAAAGAATGTCAAATATAGATATAATGAAACGTTTTTTAGCCGCCAGGCAGAATATCGATGAAAACGCAAAAGCATTGTATCAATGCTTGGAGTATCAGAGAGATGATATTGATGCCGTAGTTCTGGATATAGACAACCTTGGCTCAATAAAAACAATACTTGAGTCATCAGAGCTGTCATATTATCTGCTGAATATAGAAAGCCGCGTTGACGGCGAAAAAACAAATAATCTTGTTCTTATCTATCCAAATGAAGAGAGGGAGATATTTTTTGGGCTGCAGGATGAATTAAGCTTTGGAGGCCGTATCGTTAAATATGAAGGTTTCTCATATAGCGAATCTGTAGCAATGAAAGATTTCCTTAAAGCTGCAGACATCAGATATCTTGCGTCTTCCGACAGCGATGGAAAAATTAAATTTATGGTGTCCGAAAAAGATGAAGATGTTATAGCTGAAGCTTTAAGAAATGTGCAGAATGAAATCCCAGGAAATGAAGATTATTTCATTTCAAAAAATATATGCTGGGGACATGCGATAGAACAGGCTTCAAATGTAATCAATTACGATGGGGGCCCGGCATTTATTGGACGCGAGGGCGGTACCGGAGGCATCAAGCTTGACGAATATGGCGCTGTTGTTATGACAACAAAAGGCAGCCGTTTTATTTCAAGAAATTCAAAGGACTTTGACCGGAAGGTGGTTAATGCAATCTTGAACGATATTGACGGGGCATCTGCACCGGTCAAGGTATTTTATGGCGATATTGTAAATGATATTGCCGGAGATATGACAAGACGGGCAGCAAAAGAAAATGTAAAAATAATGACAAAAAAACAGGCATTAAGTGAGCTTGAGCTTGAATCCCTGCCTGATTTTTTAGAGATTGGCAAAATGCTTGAGGATATTGACGGATACAGCGAGCAGAAGAAGGAAGCCTTGTATTCCATAGCTCGTATGGTAATCTGCCGTGAGCAGACACTGGAAGATATAAAAGAATACAAGGTTTCTAAAGCAGATAAACAAAAATATATGGAAATGCACGAAGAAAACGTAAACGCATTTGCTGAAAAATTTGGAGAAAAAGAGATTCTGATAGGTGATGCTAGTAAAGAGGAGGAAAGGAGAGATGACAGATAAAGATAAAGAAAAAGAGAAACTAAAAACGTATTTTATACTATATGGAATGCTGTGGTTTCTCGGTCTGGTTATAGCCGGAGCGTTGGGATATAACAAGCATGTAAATGGTGACGCTACAATCTTCACCGCAATGGATACAGTAACACATTTCGGAATTTTTTACTGGTTATATCCATCGGCCTGGGGGACTTGTTTAAAATGGACGTTCATCTATTGGATTGGGATTGCGATGTTCCTGATATATGAACAGAAATTTAAACACGATATGGCAGGTAAGGAAAGTGGTTCTGCAAAATGGAATGATACGGTTGAAGAATTTAACGAAGGACACAACGAGCCTTTCGGGGATAAAATGTTTTACACTAAAAGCGGTGAAGCCAAAGAAAACTTAAATAATCCCGGACGTCCTGAGGCAAAACCTGTACCCGGAGACCCGAATATGATTGAGTCAGAAATAGTAAGGCTTTCAACGGCAGATATGAAGACTCATCTGAATAATAACGTGTTTATCGTCGGTGGTGCCGGTACCGGTAAATCACGTTTCTTTATAAAACCGAATGTGCTTCAGATGAACTGTTCCTACGTCGTGACTGACCCGTCAGGCGAGCTGCTAAAATCAATGCATAACGTCCTTGCTGATAACGGGTATACTATCAAGGTATTTAATCTTGTAGATATGGGCCATTCATGTAAGTATAATCCGTTTAAATATGTAAGAAGTGAAACTGATGTCAGCATCCTGGTTGACTGTTTTATTTCAAATACGACAGCACCTGACCAGAAGAGCGGTGACCCATTCTGGGATAAATCAGAGAAGGCACTGCTTTCATCCCTGATTTTCTATCTGGTAGATATCGCAGATGAAGAGTTCAGAAAGTTTTCTACCATTTTGTGGATGGTTCAGCTGGCACAAATGGATGAAAATGCACGGCCTACACAGAGACAGACTTCCAAGTTTGGATTTTCTATGGATATGCCTCTTGATGAATTGTTTAATGGAACAAAGAAAATAACAAGTAAATATATTAAAGATAAATATGGTAAGAACCAGCTGGTGCTGGAAGCAACTGACGTCTCTGACCCGAAAGAGGTTGAAAAACTGCAGGACAAGATAGAGACCTCCCTTTGCCTTACTAACTATAAGACATTCAAACTTGGTGGTACAAAGACACTGAAATCAATCCTTATTTCTGCAGCCGTTAGATTGAATCCATTCAGCATCCCGGCAATCAAAAACCTGACGGATGATGATAATGTAGAACTTGAAAGCGTAGGCGACAGATTAACATGTTTCTTTGCAATTATCCCCCAGACTAACAGCACATTCAACTTCCTGATATCTATGCTGTTCTCCCAGATGTTTGAGTCTTTGTATTACAAAGGCGCAACAGTCCCGAATAGCCGTTTGAATTATCATGTAAGATTCCTGCTCGATGAGTTTGCTAACAGTGTGACACGTTCTACGCCTAAAACGGTGGGAATAACCGACAAAAGCGTAGCCTAAAGTCACAAACAATTAAATAAATGTGGTTTTAGAGAACTGCATAACTGAAATCTCAAATGACGGGGTAACGCCCTGAAGGGGATTCACTAATACTCCGAATAGCGTCAGCCGAATACAGACGGTTGGGGTTATAAGCTCGGGGAAGTCGTGCGAAGCACACCCTAACGCTTAATGTCGAGGAAAGATTCGTAGAGGTACGGGTTGTGTGTGACAGTGCGGGTGGGGTTGCCATATGGTTAGAATGACCAAAAAGGCGGTCTGACAAAGATTCCGAATGTACGGCTCTAAACGAATGGCTTGCAGAAATGCAAGTGTACCAATGGGTACGCAAGCGGGGCAAAGTAAAAGTTGTTAGTATGAAATGCCCTCTGTGTTTACAGGACACAGGTATCTTGAGGGATTCGCTCGAAGATAATGCTTGCAGGGCTAAAGGAACGACCTAAGTGGCAACAATCCTAAGTTATGCGGAACGTGGAAAGCAGCCAATACGGGAGCTGACTGTATCAGCGGAAAAAGTACCGTAGTTGTATCGAAAAGGAAAGGGATTGAAAGAGCCTTTCTATAATAAGTGCATTAGTGGCTGTGAGAGTAGAGGCACAGTACCTGTGAAGCCGTGACAATAAGCGGTGGAGGGATAGCCTCAAGCCGATACTAAGATTTTCTTTCATGCCTATATAGTAATCACCAAAATGGAGATTTTCATAGCTGTCGTGGTGCGACTAAGAAAAAATCATTCTCCGATAAGGAGCTGGTTACTATGGCAAAACGAATTGTAAACAAAGCAGAGCGAAATGCAGAAAGGTATGACGCTAAAGAAACAGGCTACCGATTATTTGAGGACAGCCAGAATGGAAAGACATTTGACAGGCTCATGCCGTTGATTGTGTCAGAGCAGAATATCATACTTGCATATCGAAATATCTGTAAAAACAGTGGGAGCAAAACTCCCGGCACAGATGGGAAAACGATTGTAGAGATACAGTCACTGCCCATCGAATCGGTCATTAAAACCGTCAGAAATAAGTTGAACTATTATCAGCCAAAAAAGGTTAAGCGAGTTGAAATCCCGAAAGACAACGGGAAAACCCGCCCATTAGGGATTCCGAGTATTTGGGACAGACTGATACAACAGTGTATCTTACAGATACTGGAGCCGATTTGTGAAGCGAAATTTCATGAGCGGAACAATGGTTTCAGACCATATCGGTCAACGCAGAATGCAATCGCCCAATGCTATAAAATGGCACAGTTGCAGAATCTGCACTTTGTAGTAGATGTAGACATTGTTGGCTTCTTTGATAATATCGACCACAGTAAGTTGATTCGGCAGTTGTGGGGAATCGGCATACAGGACAGAAAGCTGATTACGATAATCAAGCAGATGCTGAAAGCGGAAATCCTGTTCAATGACATTATAATCACTCCCGAAACAGGTACACCACAGGGGGGATTCTATCCCCACTTCTTGCAAATGTTGTATTGAATGAACTGGACTGGTGGATTGCCAGTCAGTGGGAAATGTTCAAAATCAAAGAGGGTAAAACAGGTTTAGAGTTTAACAAGACTGATAAAGAGGGAAACGTCCTCACAGTAGACAGAACGCAGAAATGGAATAAGCTGAGAGCAAAAACCGATTTGAAAGAAATGTATATCGTAAGGTATGCAGATGATTTTAAGCTATTCTGTCGGGATTATGCAACGGCGAGAAAGGTAATGTGTGCCACAAAACTCTGGTTGGCAGAAAATCTGCATTTACAGACCAGTGAAGAAAAGTCGGGTATCACAAACTTGCGGAAGAATTACACTACTTTCCTCGGTATCAAATTTAAGGTTGTATCGAAAGGCAGTAAGTGGGTAATACGTTCCCACATGGCAGATAAGAGTAAAGCAAAGGTCATTAAAAAGCTAAGTGACGTTTGGAAAGATATAAAGAATCCGAGCAAACAAAGCGAGATAGACCGAAATATAAGTCTTTATAATGCAATGGTTATGGGAATGCACAACTATTACTGTATGGCAACTATGGTATCAGCAGACTTTGCGGAAATCGCCTTTAAGGTAACGGGAAAAAGTAACGGCATGAATCATAATAACCGCTGTTACCCCATAGAACGTCAAGGCGAGATAACCAGCAAGTTTATTCAGGAAAAGTATGGAAAGTCTAAGCAGTTCCGATGGATAAAGGGAAGAATGATTATCCCTGTTGGATATGTGGCTTATGAATACCCCAAATATAAAAGGCGTGAAGTCAATAAATATGTGAGGAAGTATTCAGACATCGAAAACTGTATCAGCTACGATGTTATGAAATACATGATGGAAAATGCACATCTCTACCCTACGTTGGAGATGGCAGACAACGCTCTTTCGAGATATATCGCACAAAAAGGCAAATGTGCGGTAACGCACAATGCCCTGTCAATATCAGATATGGTATGTGTGCATATCAAACCATGTAAGGGAGAGCGAAACGACACTTACAGGAATTTGATTATCCTGTCAAAAGAGGTGTCAGAACTGATTGAAGCAACGAATCCTGTAAAAATTGGAAAGTTGCTTACAGACTTACAGTTGACCGAAGAAATGAAAGATAAAATCAATAAACTCCGAAAACACAGAGAGTTGGAGGAAATACAATTCGAGGACTATATAGGCACTAAAAAGTAATCTTAGTCGGTGGAACGCCGTGTGATGGGAAACTATCACGCACGGTGTGGAGCGGGGGAAAAGCCCGAGGTGGAAACACCAGAGGCTTACCTATCGCTATTCGGAAAAATTCCGGAATTCCCGCAGAAGATTTCTACATGTCGTAAATATAACATTTCGACCACAATCGTTCTGCAGTCTATTGCTCAGATAAAAATGCTGTATAAAGACGATTACGAGACTATTATCGGTAACTGTGATACGTCAATCTGCCTTGGTACTAACGAGCAGACGACAGCAGAATATTTTAGCAAAAAACTTGGTGTTGGTACTATTACGACAAAGAGCTCAAGTTTTCAGGTTGGAAAACAGGGTGGAACAACCAGTAGACAGCAAACAAAACGAGAGCTTATGCTTCCTGATGAAATTATGACAATGCCTTTCAATAAATGCATTGTTATGATGCGAGGTATTGACCCGTTTTATGACAATAAATATCCGCTTGAAAATCATCCACAGTTTATGAATACTGGTGATGGTGATAAAAAGAACTTTTACTTTTTGGAAAAAGACCCGGAATTTTTATGCGTTGATAAGACAGAAGAGTATACTGATGATGCTGTAGCTGACAACATAGATGATTCACCGGAAAAACTTAAACCTAAAACTCTTGAAGAGGTGCTCGGAGACCTGCTTTTAAATATTCCTGAAGAAGATGGTTATTACCTTATTAAGGATGCTGACAGAAGCCCGTCAGAAATTAAAAAATCAATGTTCAGAAGTATCAAAAAAGACTTTGAAGAAAAGATTGAAGAGGCCATTGAAAAGCAAGATAAAACAGCATTCTTTGACGGTAAAGAAATGGATGTATCAATGCTGAGAGGTATGGCAGTAAAAGCCATGAGGTCATATGGTGAATTTATAAACGATGTTGCGATTGCCTGTGACGGATTAAGCGGAAGCGGTCATTTGTGTTGTACGGCAGCAAAAGATGATGATTGTAATGTTGTAAAAGTAATGAAGAATATGAATCTCCAGTCAGAAACCAAGACAAAAGACAGCATAACGGATTTTAAAGTTTATAAGATTAAAGAAGAACTTTCAGAAGACAAATTTGATAAATTCAAAAAAGGATGCCAGCTTGGAGCCGGAACGGTTGCAAGTGCGAAAGCTGTAGAAGCAGAAGACATTGATTTTGATGATTATGCTTGATTATATTGCCCGCAATTTTGCGGGCAATATTTTTTTGTCAAAAAAGCGTTAAAAAAAGAAAAAATCAAGCATATTGAAAATAGAACATTTTTTTGTGAAAAAAAGGAGAAGTTAAAATATGCAGATTATAGAACTTACGGAGGCTGAGTTTGATAAACTCATGAACCGTCTTGATAAGGTAGAAATGGAAAAAGACGGGTATATCCCGTCAGAAGAGGACGTCTTTGATTACATAGAAAAGCATCCTGAAAAATATTATCTGTATCTGTTGTGGTACAGCGAACATAAGCCAAAGCCGCAGTCAGAAGAAGAAAAAAAGAACTTAAAAAAGATAACAAAAATCATAAACAATACAATAAAAATCATTTAAAAACAGGAGGTAAAAAAGTTGAAATATTTATATTTAGCCGAGAAACCATCAGCGATGAAGTCCGTTAAGGCTGCTTATGAAGCGAGCAATAAGCCTCTTGGTGATATCGATTTTTTTGCTCTGTCCGGTCATATATGTAAATTATGCGAGCCAAAACAGTATGACGACTGGGACAGTAAATGGGAAGAGCTTGAGCTTCCAATGATGCCAAGTCCGTTCAAGGTTGGAGTTCTGAGACCAGATAAGGTAAAAGAGTTGCAGAAGCAGTTAAAGCAGGCAAAATATGATGCCATTATCGTCGGCACCGATAGTGATGTTGAGGGAAATGGCATTTATGACCTGATAGAGACGTATCTTGGCCTGCAGAATTATAAAACTTACCGTTTCTTTGAGACTGACCTGACACCGAAGGGGATTATGGATTCCATGAATAATCTTACTGATTATCATACAAATCCGCGAGATGTTGGAATGACACAGGCATTCAGAATCAGAAGCCGTTTTGACTGGCTGATTGGCTTTAACATGACTGTTGCGTATACGGTCAAATCAGGATTCCTGATGAAGGTTGGACGTGTAAAGGCGCCTACCTTAAAGCTTGTGTACGATAACTGTAAGGCGATTGACGGCTTCAGTTCCAAAACAGCGTATCAGCCGGGGATTGTGACTGATAATCCTGAAGTGACGGCACTGATGATTGATGATGATGGCAAAGCCGTTTCATTTGCGTCAAAGGATGATGCGAATAAGGTTCTTGATACTCTGTCCGGACAGGCAGTCGTTGAAAGTTTTACAAAGACAACAAAAAAGACACAGCCTGACCAGTTATATAAATTGACAGATATGCAGGTTGAAGCCGGCAAAAAGTATGGCTATACGCCGGAAAGGACATTGGAACTGATTCAGTCCCTTTATGAAAAGCATAAGCTGATTTCATATCCGAGAACTGATGGCCGGTATGTATCATCAGAAAAATCGAAGGATTTCCCGATGCTCTTAAATGCTGTCAAGGCTATGCCGGAGTTTACGGATATTGTAAAGAATATTACGCCGGAAGACATTGCAGCAGCGCAGGGTAATAAAAGGTTTGTGAATGATGTTGAAGTAAAAAAGACATCCCATGATGCCTTGATTCCAACTGGCGATACAGCTGGTTTGAAGAATTTATCTGCTGACGAAAAAAATATCTGTACCATGATTTTCAGACGGTTCCTGTCTATCTTTATGCCACCGCTAGAGGAAGAAAAGACAAAGGCTGTGTTAAGTGACAACGGAAACAAATTCGTCTGCACAGGTTCTGCGGTAATCAAACCTGGCTATACAACACTTTATTCGGTACCGAAAAATAACCCGTTGCCGGTATTGAAAAACGGGCAGGTGCTATCCGAGAAAGATAAAATTCTGCACGAGATTGTAAGCAAGCCGCCAGCAAGATTTACACAGGCGACGCTTATCAGTGCAATGGAAAATGTCCAGAAATATATGGCTGCAGATGAGGTTGATTTGAAGAATGCAATGAAAAAAGCCGGCGGAATCGGCCAGCCTTCTTCAAGAGCGGCAATCATATCTGACCTGGTAAATACAGCATATATCAAAGATGTGACATCAGGCAAGAACAAAGGCCTGTACATAACAGACAGCGGTAAAAAATATATTGAAAACCTTGGAAACAGTTCTATCGTCAGCCCTGAACTGTCGGCTGAATGGGAAGTCCATATGACTCATATCAGGGAAGGCAGCGAGGCTTACGATGATGTTTACGAAGAAATTATAAATTACGTGTATGATGCACTGGAGGAACTAAACAATATGCAAATAGAAAAGACAACAGATAGAAAAGAGGTTGGGGTATGTCCGATATGCGGCAAGCCAGTTGTGGAATTGCCAAAAGGCTGGGGCTGCAGCGGATATCCGGAATGCCATTTCTCTATCTATAAAACAATTGCGGGGGTTGACCTGACAGAGAAGCAGGTGATGACACTTCTGGCAGGGCAGACAACAGAAGTGATTTCAGGATTTAAGAGTAAATCCGGAAAGACATTTTCGGCAGCTCTGACGCTTCAGGAGGACGGTAAGGTAACATGGGCGCCATTTGAGTCAAAGACAGACCTTAAATGCCCGAAATGCGGCAAGCCACTTGTAAAAACGCCTATGTCATATAAATGTGAAGATGATGGCTGCGGGTTTATTTTATGGAACAGTATCTGTGGAAAGACACTTACTGAAGAGCAGGTAAAAAAGCTGCTGGCGGGTGAGACGACAGATGTTATCAAAGGATTTAAGAAAAAGGATGGCAGTAAATTTGATGCGGCATTACAGATTAAGGATGGCAAGCTGACATGGGCGATGGGAGCAACAAAAGATACTGGCCTCAAGTGTCCAAAATGCGGAAAGCCTATTGTTGAAAGCAGCAAAGCTTTCGCATGCAGTGGAAATAAAGGACGCGATAAGGCTGATAGTACATGTGATTTTATCATCTGGAAAAATGTATGCGGAAAAGACCTGTCTGCAAAGGATGTAAAAGACCTTTTGACAAAAAAGAAAACAGGACTTAAAAAGAATCTGCAAAGCAAAGCCGGGAATTCATTTGATGCGTATGTTGTTATGAAGGATGATTTCACAACCGGACTTGAATTTCCTGAAAAAAAATAAAAAATCCGATAAAAAAACGAATTAAAGAAAAATTCAGCATTCTAATATAGACCGGAATATTCCGGTCTTGTATATCTGCAAAGAAAGGGGGAAATTGTAATGGTTGTTGTAAATGGCAGAATCGTTGATTTTCTGATAGACAGATGCGAAGACGGATATGCTGAATTTCTCTTTAAAAGTGACTATGATAAAGACTGCCCGCGGTTTGAAGCTATATGCTCGGGCAAGATTCCTGACGTGGTGCCTGGCGTGCCGATAAAAGTAGAGTTTCGTGTTGAGACTGTAAACGACATCACCAAAATAGATTTTAAGGCATTAAAGATAGAACAAATCACAAAATTTGTGAAAACAAAGTACATGAATGAAACTGCATATACCTGTATCAATTTTAATGATGAAGAATATGCAAAAACATTACTGACAAAGGTGAAGGGAATTTCCGCGAAGATTGCAAACAGGATTCTTGAAGCTGTTGACGGTGACATAAGCAGACTGTCAGGAATGTGGGATGATAAGGACTTCTGGAAAGGTTTCAGGGGGTCAAAGAGGTATCTTACAGAGTTGAAAGACACTGTCGGTTCAATGCTTGAAAAGGATTACCTCGTAAAGAAATACCAGAAATATGGAATTGGATACCCGCAGATTGATATGCTGGCTGCAATTTATGGACTTGAGGCAGAAGAAAAGCTCTGTCATAATCCGTATGCGGTGCTGTATCGTCTTGAACTTGATTTTCAGGTGGCTGATAACCTGGCAAAAGATTTGAATTTTGATTATCTTGCCCCGGAAAGGGTAAGGGCTATTATCTATCAGGTATTGAATAACAATGAAGCCAGCGGGAACACCGCAATGCGATTGAAGGACTTTTATATCAACTGTGCAAGGCTTCATCGTATGTCTGCCTGGAAAGACTATGTAGTATCTCCTTATTTTCTGCTTTCCACGTTGACAGCAATGCGGAAAGTGTATTATGAAAACGGGCTTATAGGATATATAGATACTCTGAATATGGAGGCTGATATTGCATTCCAATTAAACCGTTTAATGTCTGCTGATACAAAGCTGGGTATTTCAGATGATGTATACGACTCCATCAATGATAAGTACAATAAAGAGCAGCTTGAATTCTTAAAAACATTTGACCAGAACAGCGTGGTGATTCTGCTTGGACGCGGAGGTACCGGCAAAACACATACCATCTGCGGTGCTATCAATCTTTTTAAGAGTAAGAAACCGAAGGAGGAAATCAGACTTTGCGCTCCGACGGCGAGAGCAGCAGGTGTATTGAAAGAACATTCAGGGCATGAATCGTCAACAATGCATATTATGCTTGAACTGAATCCGTATATGCCAGATGATGCCGGCAGGAATGAGGAGAATCCGCTTGATGCTGACTTTATTGTTGTTGATGAAATGTCGATGGTCGACACGGAGCTTATGTACCACCTTTTGAAAGCCATAAAGTCCGGGGCGAAACTGATTTTAAGCGGTGACCCTGACCAGCTTGAAAGTGTTGGCTGTGGTGCAGTTCTGCGTGACCTGATAAACTCAAACAAGATACCAAAAATAAAACTAAAAAAAATCATGAGACAAAGTGAAGGCTCTGCGGTTATAGATAACTGCGGGAAGATTCTGGCTGGCAGGTATGATTTTATTGAAAACGATGCCTTTAAAATTCGGAATTGTAAATCCGAGGACGAGGCTAAGGCATATTTAAAGTCGTGCTATACCGGAGACCCGCATCGCACACAGATATTGTCAACAACAAAAAAAGGTACAGTCGGAACAATGTCGTTAAACCATGATTTTGAAGATATTGAACAGCCCGGAATCTGGTTTCATAACAGCCATTTCAAACTCGGCGATAAGGTTGTTTTTACCAAAAACAACTATGATGCCGGTTATTGCAATGGTGATATCGGATTTGTTGAAACAATAGAAGCTCCGATACAGATTAAGAAACAGGGTGAAGATAAAACAATAGAAATAAACCGTGATACGGCTATGGATATGGAGCATGCAGATGCTATTACAATCCATAAAAGTCAGGGCAGTGAATATGACAATGTTTATATCATACTTCCGGATAAGCCTTTATCCCTGCTTACGCGTAACATGGTAAACACCGCCATTTCAAGAGCAAGAAAATGTGTAACACTGATTACAATAAATGATGCTCTTGTTATAGCGGCAAGCAATAAATGTAAACGAAACAGAATAACAAGGTTAGAAGAAAAATTAAAGAATATGGGGGAAGAAGAATGCCAAAAGGAATGTCAAGAACACGTGGAGTAAAGAAGAAAATCAATCCATTAGTAGAACATATCGCTGATTTTTCAGATATTGAATACGACAGCGATGATAGCCTTGAGATTATTGATGCTCATGCAACACAGAAGCGTGATGATGAATGTGAGGATGAGACTGATAGAACATGGATGTATAAGAACCCTGGGGATGAAGAGATTGTTGATGAAGACGAAGTGACGGATGAAGATTTGTGGGGTGATGAAACTGCTGCCACCGAGCCGGAAGATGACAAGGTTACAAAACAGCCGGAACGAATCCGTAATGAGTCTCAATTAGACCAGTATATGGCTGCTGCCGTCTGGTTTCACGATATTAGTGAAAGAGGTGAAATTTCAGATGACGAATTGAGATATGTAGAGCTTATGCTGATTGAAATGTCAAATTTTTATTTTGACAACCTCAAAAACATTCATCCTTCCGGCAAATGTCTCGACTCCATAAAGAAAATATACCGTGACATACAGGAGGCGGGATTATGTACAAAATCTTAAAAAGTATGCTTGCAGAGTTTTCATATTTTATTGAGAAGTATTGCGGCATTACTTCTATATTATGGTCTATATTGTTTATGGCCGGGTGCTGTGCGATTGTTGGGGTCGTGATTATAAAAACTGCTGAAATTATATCTTGCTGTAAAAGTACAGAAAAAGGCGATAGTAAAAACGGCATAACTGATGGTGATGAGGCTGCCAGCGTGGCTAGTGCTGACAATACTGGTGATAACGAATGCGGTAAATGTAAAAATGGCCTGAGCCTGTTTCCGGTGTACGTTGGCTTTACGGTTGTATGCTCTTATATGATGAACCGTTTGATAGCATTATCTTATACGTGGGACAGTAAGCTTCATAGAGTTATGTCTAACTTCCATTATGTATTGTCATTCAAGGCTAACAGAAAGCTGTTTTTGAACGCTCTGTCGCTGCCTGACAATACCACAAATAATAGTGGATTGTTTCAGATTGCAATGTATCTAAACAACAATCAGTGGCAGAAGGTATACGATAATGCAGGTGGCTCTCAGTGGTATTTCACCAAAATTAAAAAGGCTGTTGATGAAATTTTAAAAGTTGGTGATACCCATCTGACGCTTGGCGTTGTATATCAGGGTGCGGCAATGCTGATTCCGATTGCTTTGATTATAGTGCTTGGTGTCATATTGCTGCTGAAGGGTAAAAAGCTGCATGGAATCCTGGTACTTGTATGTGCCGGATTATGTGCGTTTGGAAATTTTGGTGCAGTAATATTTATGGCGACAATGCTGATTTTGGGAGAATTGCTGTCAATAATCGTGGATAGTTCGCTTGCAAAAAATAAAGATTTATTCGATAAAAGAAAGCAGGATTTGGCTTAAAACCAAATCCTTCTTTTTTTTGTAAAAAATGTATTATTCGGGGAAAAATTTAGCATATTAAATATGCGGCAGGATTCTGCCTTAAATTGATAACTATACGTAGGGAGGATTTTTTGATGGAAATAAAGAAATACAAAGAATTACCACATTCAAAATCCATTCTTATAGCCGATAAAGGTGCATTTGAAACATTTTTATTAACAGGACATGAAAATCTGATTACTGGATTATATGAAGACGTGTATTTAACGCCGGATATCTACCAGCTTTTCGTAAAAAATCTTGATATAAAAGCACTGAAACGCTTTAACGAATTTGCGAAAAAAATTGAGTATAATGCCAGTGATATTGCCATCAGAAGCATTCTTGAACAAAACCAGATGATGCTTAAAGATGAGGGATTTGCTGTGATTGCGGCTATGATGAATAAGATGGATGTTTTTATTGATGACCCGAGAAAAGCAGCTGTGTTTGAAGCAAGGTCTGTACATGTAGTACGGCCGTCTGAATTAATTATGGCAGCGACAACAACAGAACGTGAGTAAAGGAGGTGTAAAAAGTGAATAAGAAAAATGTTGACTACATATTATCTTCAACAGATGGAATAGAGCTGCTTGCCAATCTGTTTCAGAATGGTATGGCTCTTGACCTTGTTGATGTGACGAGAGCCAGAGATAACGTAGACCTTCCGGAAGACGAAAGACATATCTATGATATGGCTGATGCCGCTCTTGACAGAGTAGATTTAGATAAACTGTATGAAAATGCCGGAGACTTTGAACTTCAGGATAAATATCCGGAATTCTTTGATTATCTGCAGAGCCTGCAGCGTGACAGGGAGAACGATGAACCTGAACGTGTCCGTGAAGATGAGGCTGGCGAAGCCGAGGAAGAAATAGAGGAAGAACTTGAAGAGGGCATACCGGAACCACTTTCAACAAGAGATACTGTAGTAAAAAACATTATTGAAGGTGAACATACAGGCAAGGAGAGCGACTCCAGAAAATATGTAGAAAAAGACGAATATAGAGCGAAGCTTGATGCTGAAAGGGAAGAATCTATCAGAAGAGCCCTTGAAGCAGATGAGGCATTGAACAAAGAGCGTGAACTTGCAGCCAGAGAGGCTGATGCAGCAAGGCTTAGAGAGCAGGAGTTCTTTAATAAAAGAAAAGCAGAAGAAGCTGATTTTGACGAAAAAGCAAGACGTGAAAAAGAGGCGGAAAGATATACAGAAAAAGATACCGACCGCAGCAAGTCTTTTGAAGATAGAAAAGATGAAGCAAAGATAGACAAAGACTATTCAACAAATGCCGATAAACAGGTTGACTCTTTTTTTAGAAGCGATGCCGTGGATAATGCCGGTGATGCCGGAAAGCATGAATATCAGCAGTCAGAGCAGGTCAATAACATGCACGGCGGAGCTAATGATGCTGGTGACGTAAGCAATGCAATCCATAGTAAAACATACGGAACTGAAACTGCTGCTGAAACAGCAGCGACGGCCGCAGCTATGGAAATGGCCAGAAGGGAAGCTGCAGCAAAAGCACAGGTTGGATATGGCAATGCCGGACATGAAGAGGCTGCTTCAAAAGCGGAAACAGAAAAATATAACGCTGAAAAGTATGACTCTGATAAGAGAGAAACCAGTAAAAACCAGGAAGAGTCCTCAAGACTTGATAACAACTACAGTTCAAAAGCTGAAAGCCAGATTGACGGAAATTCAAGAACCGGTTCTGTAAATGATGCCGGCGATGCCGGAAAACGAGGCTATCAGCAGTCAGAGCAGATTGGCAGCACCCATTACGGTGATTCCAATGCCGGTGATGTTACTCATGTGGTAAAAAGCAGGGAGTATGAAACATCAAAGGAAACCGCAGATGCAAGAAGAGAAGTTGATGAGGCGGTGAGAAGGGATACTGCTGCAAGAGAACAGAAAGAAGCTGAGGGTGACCGTAGAAACAGAAGGGAGCAGGAAGAAAAAAGGGAACGCCAGGAACGCTCTGAAAAAAGAACCGATTCTTATGGCTCTGATACTGTTTTATGGGATGAAGATACAAAGCGTGAAATAGAAAGACGTCAGCATGAAGCGGAAGCGAACAGATATCATGATGCTGAAGCTGGTAAACGTGACCAGTATAGTGGTTCAGGAAAGTATGAACCGGAACAGCGAGCAGAAACTGCAATGCGTGAAGAGGCCCGTCGTGAAATGGACAAACGTCAGCAGGAAGCAGATAAATACCGCAATGCTGAGACAAGCAGAAGTGAAATTGATGCAAAGCGTGGCGAAAACGGAACCGGAAACAAAGTTGATAACAGCTATAACTCAAACCGTGACAGCCAGATTGATAGCAGTTCAAGAACAGGCTCTGTAAAGGATGCCGGTGATGCCGGAACACGGAGCAGCATGCAGTCTGAACGGGTTGAGAATCTGCATAATGGAAACACAAATGCCGGTGACGTGACAAATGTAGTTGGTGGTAAAACATATGCTTCTGAAGCGGCAGCTGCTGCTACGGCAGCGGCAGACGAAATGTCAAGAAGAGAGCCGGCTGCAAAAGAGCAGAGAGAGGCTGACCGAGGAAACAGAAATGGCAGCAATAGCTACAATGAATATGAAGATAGAAGGTCGAATATTTATAATTCTGATACTGCCGCAAGAGATTACGATGTAGGACGCGAAATGGAAAAACGTCAGCGAGAGGCAGAAGCGAACAGATACAACGACTATCGTAATGCTGAGACTGATAAGAATGACCAGTATAATGGTTCAAGCAAGTATGAGCCAGAGCAGCGGACTGAAGATGCAATGCGTGAAGAAACCCGTAGAGAGATGGACAGACGCCAGCAGGAAGCTGACAGATACCGTAATTCTGAGACAGGCAGAAGTGAAACTGATGCAAAGCGTGGCGAAAACGGAACCGGAAACAGAGTTGATAACAGTTATAACTCAAACCGTGACAGCCAGGTTGACAGCAGCTCAAGGACAGGTTCAGTACATGATGCCGGTAATGCCGGAACACGAAACAGCATGCAGTCTGAACAGGTTGGAAATCTGCATAATGGAAGTACAAATGCCGGTGATGTTACAAATGTAATCGGTGGAAGGACGCACGCATCTGATGCGGCAGCAGCTACAGCAGCGACAGTAACAGCGACTGCAGCAGCGGCAGAAATGACAAGAAGAGAGGCGGCTGCAAAAGAACAGAGAGGAGTTGAAACTAACCAATACCGCACTTCCGGAAAGTATGAGCCGGAACGGCGAACTGAAGATGCAATGCGTGAAGAAATCCGCATGGAAATGGACAGGCGCCAGCGTGAAGCGGATATCCGTCGTGATGACAGAATAACAAGTCCAGAAAAGAATCAGGAAAGACCGGCAGAGCATCGTATTGATAATAATTACAATACGCAGCCGGGACGCCAGATTGACGGAACATTTAAAACAGGAACGGTATCAGAGGCAGGAAAAAATGCTTCTCAGCCGGAAAAGATTGACAGTGTTCACGGTGGAAGTTCTACGGCAAAAGAATCTTTGAATGCTATTAAGGCAAAAGACTATTCAGGAGATAACAAGTCTGAGGCGACGCCGGTTCAGCCGGTGGTACAAGGGAAAAAAGATATCCAGAATAACCAAGCTTCAGGATACAGAAGAGATTCGTATGCCTCAGCCGGAATGAATGCAGCCGTTGCGGGTACTGCAACCATTGTTAATAACACTCATAAAGTATCAGCTGCAGAAAAAGTGGTGACTGAACAGAAAAGACCGTCAGAATCGCGGCCGCAGGAACATCGTATTGATAATAATTACAATACACAGCCGGGACACCAGATTGACGGAACATTTAAAACAGGAACGGTATCAGAAGCAGGGAAAAATGCTTCACAGCCGGAAAAGATTGACAGTGTCCACGGTGGAAGTTCTACTGCAAAAGAATCTTTGAATGCTATTAAGACAAAAGATTATTCAAGCGGTAATAAATCCACAACAACACCAGTTCAGCCGATATTTAAAAATAAAGATAGTGCGGAGTTAAAAAAGAACGGCGAATCCAAGATTGATAACATCGCTCGAGAGCCTGGTTCTTCGGCTTCAACTCAGAATATTGGTCTTGATTCTAATTTTAAGAAACATGTCTACGAAAGAGATTCGTATGAAATGGCAGGACAGAAGACAAGCGAAAACTTCGGCAAACCAGATTTGAATCAATCTGCTTTAGAAAAAAATATAAAAGACAGCAAAAAACAACTGGCAAAAGAAGGCTCAAAAATAATTGATTCTGAAAACAAAGAACACATCTATACTGCAAAAGATGGAAATAAAAATAACCATGTACAAATAAACAAAGCTGGAGCGCAGGTTGTTGACGGGCATGTATCAAAAGAGATAAGTGGTCCGGCTGATAACGTAATTAAAACTCCTGGCAGCTCAAAATTAGATGTTTCAAAAGCTGTTGCCAGCCAGGTCGCTGCCGCTGCTGCTGTTGGTGGAGTAACAAATAAAAATAAAAGTATAGCGGCGAGCGCTAATACTTCTATATCACAAGATACAGTAAAGGATGTAAGCGAAGCTGTAGTAAAGCAAAAAAATAAATCACAGCTGTGGAATCAGGCAATTAACAACACCCAAGATTTAGCCTCTAAAAGTAATAAATTGATTGCTGATTCATACGCTATGGCTGGTCAGATTGATGCTGAGACGGCGAAAATGATTGCTGAATTTAATAATAACCCTAGCTTTGGGTTTTCGCCGGCAAGTGGTGCTGGATTTTCAACTAATGGCACAGCAGAAGCTATAAAAAATGCTACAAAAAGTTCAATCGGTAACAGTATTGCAGCAGCCAAAATCGGAGCTGATATATATAATGCATCATCAAGAGTTAAAAATGTAGGCCTTGTTGGTGCTATTAAAAATAATGAAGTTGGCCTTAAATTTGATGGCCGAATGAAGTTTTTCACGATTAGGTCTGATGGCACTATTAATGTTGATGGTGTATTGCTGAATGTCTATAAGACAGAGAGAAGCAATTTGGTTTTTGTTGGATGGAAGGATGCTTTCGTTAATGGCAATGAAATTATAACATCTAATAATGTTAGATTTCAGATTGGGTCAGACGGAAACTCAATTATAACTGGAACAAAACTTAATTTGTCACTCTCTAATAAAGAATTAAACGCAACTGACATAAATAAAATTGGCGAAAAACTTGTTGAACCTGGAATTGCAGCATCGTTTGCTCCTGCGATAGTTAACAAAACAATTTCTGCTGATGATTTTGTGAAAGATGGAGATTCATTTGCGACTAATAAGTTAACTGAACGCTTTGGAGATAGAAACTTATCAAATCTGTTGAGAAGACATCAGATATCTGGAACGATAGACCGTCAAGGACGCATCATGCATGTTATGATGACACGTTATGCATCAAATGAAATGAGAAAAATCACTTTCAGTAAAGAAAGTATTGATTTTATCGCACAAAATTACAATAAGATTATCTCAGTAAATGCAGACACGGCTTCAAAGATTGCAAAAATCAACAGTATTCTTGAAGACAGGCACTTAAGTGACATTGAAAAGGAATGTTTATTTGATTTGCGTACACAGCTTGCTGACAAAAAAATGTCTTGCAATGTTGATAAGTTAAAAAGACAGCTGAAAGCAGAGCACCTTGATGAAGAAAGTGCGCGACTGGCTCAGGATTATATAAATGTATTTGAAAACACAAGAAAAACTATCATAAAAAATGGAATATTCGCTTATGATGACAGTGCTTATTTGAAGTTTCAGCTTGAGGTAGCCGGTCTCCCGACGAATGTCAAAATGCTTCAGACAATGATGGACAAAAATGCAATTCCTGAAGAAAGCATGAAGCTTGTACAGTCATACATAGACGCATCAAATGGAAAGATTAAAAGAGGTGTAATTGAAGACGGTTTCTTTGCTGCCTCAATGGCAATGCTGGTAGAAGCAAACAATCTTCCATCAAACAGAAGGGCGTTAAAAAAGCTTTTAAAGACCGGCAATGTAACAGAAGAACAGAAAGCAATTATAAAAAATATGCTTAAGATAAACCGAATCAATGGAATACGAAATTTTGTTGCAAGACAGGCTCATAAGCTTCAAAGAGCGGGTGTAAATGCTTACCATAAATCCAAGAACTTTTTAAATAAGTATATTGGGTCAGATTATACATTCAGAGGTCTTATGATAATGCTTGGAGGAGCCGGAAAGGTTCGGTCTATAGCGATGAAGGCTTACAGGACAATAAAATTTGTAAGAAGTGTACCCATGAAGTTCGCGAGAGCAGTTGATGCTACGCGAAAAGCTGCGATTTCTGTTGCTAAAGTATCAACCTCCGCGTTTCGTGCCAGTAAAAAAGCGCTTACATATGGAACCAGATTTACAATGAGTACCGGAAGGCTTGTAAAAAGAAAAGGCGTCAAGTTTACAGTTAAAAGAAGAGGTAAGCGTGCAATCAGAAAATTTAAGATGCTTGGAAATGGCATAAAAAACCTTTCAATCAAATCGTTAAAAGCCATGGTACAAATCATTATCAGATTATTGACAATGCTTGGTACTGCAATACTTAGTGCAATGGCTCCGATATTACTGATATTACTGTTTGTACTTATATTAATCTTTTCAATATTGTCCTTTATAAGTAATGAAGGCGATGAAGTTTATTATGATGCCGGTGATGAAGATACTACAGAAGCAGCACAGGAAATGGTTGATTTGCTTACATTGTGCCATGCGTCATTTAGGAATGCATTATCCGGCGGTGGCGGCGGTGGAACTGCAGCATCAGGAACAGACCCTGATGGAGGCCCGCAGATGCAAAAGGGAGATTCTTCTAAGATTGGAGACCCAGACAATCCAAGTAACAGTCTATACGATGTTACACAGGGTACGTGGTGGAATACAGAAGGAAAAAATTCAATTGATATTAATTGGAGCGCTGGTTCTGACTGTGACACGTTAAAAAAGAAACTTGAAGCAGATGGAGTACTTGAAAGCCGTAACGGTTATGCTGTTGCTAAATATGGAGACAAGACTGTATTTTTAGTAGCATTCGGCACGTTTTGGGGAAAGGTAGGTGATGTGCTTAAAGTTGAGTTCAATCAGCCAATATCATTAGGTGGAGAGCCTGCATCGAAAGAAATCTATATGATGATGTTTGACACAAAAGCACATATTCATACTAACTACCCGGCAGAACCAGAAGGAGTTTATGGTCATCATATGCCAGACGGAGCACACACAAGAGATTTTGCTGAGTTTATGGGAAAAGATGGAGAGCCTGAAAATATGAATGGAAAGGGATATCTTCCAGTACAAGCGACAAATCTTGGAAGTGTTTTAGATGGAACGTGTGACCTTGCAACAATAGGTGGAGGATTATCAACAAGTGTCAGTGCAGACGTCTTCTACAGACAGGAAATTGACCAGGATGTATACAGAGATATCATTGACCAGAAAAATAATATTTATTATACATTCCCGGAAGACCAGGAAACCCCTGATGGAATTTCTCCGACCCCGACCCCGGAAGGATATGATAAAACTACTGCAAAGGGCGCTGTTTATGGTTTTTACAATAACAACCAGGAACTTATTTCTATGGTTCTTGCAATGTATGACTTTGATATAAATGATGTAACATCGGTAAAGAAAACAATTCTTGCAAAGGCAGATAAGTCAGGAATTAACGAGGAAGCTGCAGATGAAGCACATGAACTTGATGTTACAAATAAGATTGATGATGATACATGGAAATTGATTGCATATTTTGATAAGTATGGCTTAGACATGACAAACTATACTATTGGCGGATATGATGATTTAAGATATTCAACATTAGTAGCATTGTTTAATGCGTCACATATTATCACATGGACTCCGGTAACTCAATATCATCAGGGTCCTGATGGCTTGCCTACATACGACAAAAATGGAAAGGCAATTGACGAAACAAATACTGATGGTATGACATATCAGGTTCCAGTAATGGTTTATGACACAAGACTTGTCTCATATAAAGACGGAACAACAACAAGGATTCCGGACGTACATCAAAAAACTGATGCAAATGGAGACCTTGTGTTTGAAACTAAATATAAAGCATGTCCAGGACATAAAAAGACAAGTACTGCGGTTATTACATTACATTTTGACAGTTTGCTTGATATCAAGGGATGGTATGATAAAAACATTTACGGAGTTGACGATTTTGATAAAGAAAATCCAAATTATTCAAGCGATAAGATAAAAGACATAAACTATAAGGCAAAAGAGTCAGTTCTCAAATACGGAACTCAGCGAATCAAAAAACCTGAATTTAAGATGGGAATTTCTGGAACATGCTCAGATAGCGGTGAGACGAGCTCAGGCTCATTTAGCCCTGGGGTAATGACTGAATCACAGAAAGAAGTCTGCCGACATGTTTATAAGTTCTTGACAAAAGACATGACCCCTAAGCTTACAAAAGAACAGGCAGTTGGCGTATTAGTAAATATTATGCATGAGAGTGATTTTAATTATACGGCAACAGAGCATTCTGATGGAAGCGGAGGATATGGCCTTGTACAGTGGACAGGTGGAAGAAGAACTAACCTTGTCACATGGTGTAATAACAATGGTGTAAAATACAATACATTGGAAGGCCAATGTAAATTCCTTGAATATGAATTTTCATCGAGCGCGGTATGGACAAATTCAGGCGTTAATGGATTCTTACAGTGTTCAAGCGCTTATGACGCAGGACGGTATTTCCTTAAATATTTTGAACGCCCGGCAGCTAAGTACGAAGCGCAGAGAGAAGCTTCCTTAAATCAAGATATTGCAACTATTGAAAGTATGTTATAAGGAGGGCGATTATGTATAACAAAAAAACATGCCACAATGCGGAGACAAACATGTCTCCGCATAAGCGGCAAAAAAAATATAAAAAAAATCAAATTTTATCAGTCGTAATGGCAATTGCGTGTACGGTTGTGACACCTGCTTCTGATATTGCTCTGTCTATGGCTTTTATGACTCAAAACGTATATGCTGAAAACATACAGACTACATTTCCTGACGGTTGGAATAAAGATGATAAAGATGATAAAAAAGACGATAAAAATAATACAGGCTCAGGAAATACAGATTCAGACAAAAATACTGGTAATACAGGCAATACAGGTACTGAACCAACCCCAACATTGGGGGCAGTAGAATCCCCAACGCCAACTCCAACAGCTAAGGAAAAGAAGGCAATGGAAAGTATTATGCCTGGATTATCAAAATTTGATTTTCAGGCTTATAAATGGCCGGGGTCAGTCAGTGTTGGCACATTGGCGTATTCTATGGCTGAAAGTCTTTACACGATGCGTAACAGTGAAACAAAAAAACCATTATTATGGAATAATGACGATGATGTAACGCAAGATATGAAGAATTTTTATTCATCAACAAACTGGAACAACTTTGAAGGAATGTATGAAACGATAGAGATAAGTAATTTTTGTCAGGCGATTTTATCAGACGAAGTTAAACAGTTCGAAGATTTAATGGATGCTGCAGCTGAAAAATATGGTTTTAAGCCTTATAAGGAAATATTTAAAGCGATTGCTCAGGCCAGATTTAATGAATATAAAGATGACTATGCAACAGCCAAGGCTATAAAAGGGAATGAGGTCGAAAAAGAAGTTACAGCTACCGATAAGAAAGGTAAGACAACAACAAAAAAGACCGGAAACCCTGACTTTAAATTTGATTTGTTTCATATAAACGGTTCATGGCTGGCAAGAGCAGAAAATGGTGATAAAACACCAGTGGGGTCTTTAGTTGCTCCGACTGCTTCTCCGATGCCGACACCTCTTCCATGGGGTGATATTTCTGGAACACCAGTTCCTCCTCCTGCAACTCCGTGGCCAGACGCTGATGATGAATCAGAAGCACAGAAAAAATGGCATAGAGATAATGGCAGCTGCTATACAGTAGCTGATTCTATTGATATTGCAGCGCAGGCGTTTAGCAGAATCATAGAGGATGCATGCTATCCTTCACCATACTCAACAGAAACACTTATGAGTGCAGTACAGGGTTTTGAATTTGGCGGAGATTCTGAGGCGATAAAGAACCGGTTCAGTACAACCTCGACAAAACTTAGCGGATTTACAAATTTTGTTACATTTACGAATTACTGTGACCAGCAATCAATGGCCAGCAAAAAGCAGGAAGGAGAGAGTAGCAGTGATGAAGAAGTGGATTATGATGCTATCATTAAGAGATATGCGAAAGTAATTGCTGATGGTGTAAAAAGAACAGACGAAGGTAAAGAAAAGAAAGATGATAAGTATGGAGAATATAAATATTCTGACCAGTTCTTTTATCAGAAGGTATTTGAAAACTATACGTGCACTGGTGGTGGTTCAATGGATTATGGAGAATTGCCAGAGGAAATGAAAGAAATTTTAAGAAAATGCATGAGAACATGGGATAGCAGGGTAACAAAGGAGAGGCGAGAAATCATACAACAAGGCGTTCTGCTTTATGGCGTTACATATTCAATGGATGCAAGAAATTCACCATCATATGAAAATCCTAAATATTTGGATTGTTCGTCTTTTGTTGGACAATGTTATTGGCGGTCTAAAGTTGCGACACAAGGTAGAGCCGCGGCTGATTGGGCAACCCCAAGTATTTCCGGCGTTTTTAATGAAATCAGTGAATCAGAGTTAATACCAGGAGATGTTGGGCAAAAGCACTGGCCTGGAGTGGCTTATGGTGCTGACCATGTAGGCATTTATATTGGAACCGTAGATGGAGTAAAATATTGGCTTCACTGTACTGGAGGAACAACAGATGGGGTTTATCATGCTCCTGGAAAGGGTATTAAAATTAATGCATACACTGGTTTTCAGCATTATGGACGATACCCCGGATTATAATTTAGAGAGGTGAGAGTATGAATAAGTGTAAGAAGATAATAATATTTTTGGCATTATTTTTATGTTTAGTAATATTGGCGCCAACATATATATATGCTTCCAGCAATGGTGATAATAATAAAAATACTAAAAACGAGAATTCTGAAGAGATTGACGATAGCGCTACAAGTGCAAGTTATGACTATACAAAAGATGAGCCATTTACGCAGGGATTTTATAGAGAAAAAGCTGCTTTTCAATCAGATGACGATTATAAAGACTATTGTAAAAATATGTATAATTATGGATACATGGACAAAAATGGAAACTGGACTCCTTCTGCAAAAAACTTTATCAACAATCAAACAAGCGAAAATATGAAAGCGCTTGATGACAATGCGAAAGAAGTAGTAGAGCAGCGAATAGAAAAGGGTGAAATGAGTTTCGAAGATAGTCCTTATTTGACTTCTGAAGAAAAGCAAAAAATGGAAAAGGAAGAAGCAAAAGAAGCCACTCAGCAAAGTGACGGTACCGGAACAAAAGATAATGATAGTCTTTTGGATAATGAGGACGCAGACAGTTCTGACGATTCAGAATCTGATACAATCAGCAGCGATTATGAAGATGAGTCTGATATGGATGCTGATGAAGAAGACGACAGCGTTGAAGAACCTGCTCAGCAGAAAAAAGGAAGTTTGTTTGGAAAGATTATTATGGCTATCCTGATATGCGGAATTGCTATTGTTTCTTATTCGATATATAGACGTCAATTCTAACGGAAATTGGAGCAAATTATTTGCTCCAATTTTTTTTCGAAAAAATATTCAATCTCCATATTTTTTCTGCATATTAAAAGTGTAGCAAAAATATACAGCATATGATGCTCAAAAAACATATTAAAAAATGCATAACAAATATAAGGAGGTTTTTTATGAACTTACAAGATTTTAATACACCACAGGAAATTATTGCATGCAAAAATCCAATCAAATCAAATTGGATTGTAGCTGTTGATATCGGTTTCTCAAGCGTAAAGGGAATGTCTCCGAATAAGAGATTCTGCTTTCCGTCCTATGTAAAGAAAATGGATAATAACTTAATGTCTGTTGATGAAGATGACATCTATTACAGAGATGAAAGCGGAGTCTACCTTATCGGTACAAAAGCCCAGGACTTAGTAAGAACAGATGATACTAACGATACAGACTCTTCATTTGACAGGAACCGTTATTATACAAAAGAATTTGCAATTATGGCCAGAACAGCGGTCGCTATCGGGTTGATGGATAATGAAGAAAGAAAATTTGAGCCGCAGTTTAAACCAGCTGTTCAGACAGGACTCCCGGCAGCATATTTAAAGGAAGATGCTCCTAAAATCAAAGCAGCCTTTACCCAGCCTGGAATTTATGAAGTCAGGCTTGGAAGCGGCAAGTGGATGAGATTTGAGAATACCTTAAAAAATGGTGATGTGAATGTAATGTCACAGCCGGCCGGGACATTAAATTCAATTATGTTTAACGATGACGGTGAACGCGTAGATGATGCGAAAGACCTGATGTCAAAAAACATTATTGTTGCGGATATTGGGTTTGGAACATTTGACCCGTATGGAATTATCAACAGAAAGAAGGCGCTTGAAGAGTCCATTAATAATCTCGGCATGAAGAGGGTTCTGGAAGTCGCATCCGGCTACATCTATAAAGATTATCATATGGATATCAGAATCCCGCAGATGCGAAAATATATGAAAGAGGGATTCTTTAAGGTGATTGATATTCAGAACATGTCAAGCAAAAAGGTACCTCTTGATGGGTATATTGAAAAAGCATGCAAAGAAGTTGCTGAAATGTCAATCAAGAAGCTGTATGAGGTTTCCGGATATTTTGCAGATTATGACCTGCTTGTTGTAACCGGTGGAACTGGCGCTGCATGGATTAAATATTTTGAAGAGATTTTATCAGGTATGGAAGGGCTGGAAATCATTCCTGGTAATCATGGAAACAACCTTCCAATCTATCTTGCCAATGTCAGAGGATATTATATGACAGCATATAGAAAATTAAAAAAGGCGGGTAATGCTTAATGAGAATAGAAATCAAACTTTATTCTTATCACGATTTGGATTTGGTATCCCTGTATAAAACAGGGCGTATCGCATTTCCTGAAACAACCAGGCAGGTTTTGAACTCATATGCAAGGAAAGAGGTCTATAAAGTCAGACCCCTTCCTTTGAATGAAAACCGTGCAGCAAAATATCCACAAAAAATGTACCGTAAGTTCTATCATTACCATGTTGACCTTGACAACAAGGAAGACGCTGATGCAATCAGACTTATGAGGACAATAACTGATGGGTATCGTAATAATTTTATAAAATCTGTGTTAAGACAGTATTTGTGCGGAATCTTTACCGAAGAGTACAGCAAAGAGGGCGATGCCAGGTTTTTCAACGAAATGTCAAGGCGGATTCAGGGCGACCGTGATGAAAAGGATATAAAACAGGTAAAAAGAAATAAAGGAAACAATACCAAAAAATATCAAAAAAATACCAGCCGAAAAGAAGCCGTGTATAAAGAAAGCGATAATATGTCTGATGAAACACAACTGGCCGCTGAGAAAAGAATAAGTGGTGATACAGCAGACAAAGATGAATATGTAAATATGAATACCGAAGTAAGTTTAGGCAATTTTGGAGATTCTGATACGGCTGAACCAAAAAATCAGCATGTTATAGGTGATGCAGATAAAATCGCAGAATCAACTGATAAGCTAAAACCGAAGACCGCAGATATCCCTGGTGCCACAGGCATAACAAGTGCAACAGGTGTCTCAAACGCCACAATTGATGCTGAAACAGATAACGCAGAAGGAAGTATTCCGTCAAGTGACAACCAAATTCAGGATGTCGCACCGCGTGCGAAAATGTCAGACGCTCTGCAGCGGTTACTTGCAAGAGATAATGATAATAATACTGACAGCTCAGTTACGTCTAATGAAGCAAAAACCGAACCTGTTAACAATACTGATGAGGAAGAAGCAGAAGACTTTGACGATTTTCTGGATGATATTACAGAGCAGTATTGATATTGCAGCCTAGTGACATATCCGTGAAATTAAATTTTGATAGAGGAGAAGATTATGTATAACAGACAAGATGTATTTAAAAAACATATACAGAAAAAGGCAGAAGAATTAAACGAGCTGTGTAAGCAGCTCGGAGTTGTTTCATTTATGTCATTTGCAGTGAAAGATTGTGACAATGAAACAGAATACAAAAACTATATTTATGGCAGCACTTCAAATGGAATACGCCTTAATGTAGACCATATTCGTCATCATGTAAATGTAGCAAATGGATTTATGACAGTACCGCCGGCAGATAATCCCGACCTGGATAATTATATGGACGATATTGACGATGAAAACGATGCAAAATATCTTGAGGAGATTAAAAAATGATACGGTCTCAATCTGGCGGAGTGAGGTTTAAAAATATCATCATCATTATAGAAAAAGATAAAGCTCACTATCCTGAAACAAAAATGCAGGGAACAGGAATAAAAATGTACACAGTAAGAACAACTCTGGATTTAGCTCACATAAAAGAGGTAAAGGATGGAAAAGTTGGAATGTGTCGATGCTATATTATCGGCAGTGACAAGTTTTGTGATATGGTTGAAAACAATTTAAAACCACGAGACCTGAAATGGAAATTCATTAAAAAATATCATAGCGAAGACGAAGTTATGAAAGCTGAAAAAATTGTTTTTCCACAAAAAGTCACAGAAGGAGTCAAAAAAACAGACATAAAAAAAAGTGAACTGTCGCAGAGTATAGATGAAATGCTTGAAAATGATGAAGAAAAGAAATTGACACCTGAGGACATGGCTGCTGTGTTGATGGCTGTTGATGATATGGAAGGTATGAAAATATTTCCGGTCACGAATGAAAATATATATAAAGTATTTTTGAAAACAGTTATGTCGTACATCCAGGATGAGGAGACAGCAAAAGCAGCTATAAATTTCTACTTAAAAAATCTTTCAAAAAAATGTTAATTTTTTTTCTGATTTGTCATATTAAAAAATGACAAAAAGATATTGCATTTCTGTGCGGAACAAACCGCAAAAGAATATGCAAAATAACTAAAAAAATGGGAGTGACAGAAAGGGTATGGTGAATATAAACAGAAAAAATATCTTTTTAAAAAAGTTAACTCTGAACAAGGCCAGTCCTTTCGTCAGCCGGAAAAGGAGGAGTTAATGATTAATGTTTAGTTATTTGCTTGGAATTATGGCAATCACAATCTATAACCAGTCGTATGGAAGCACAGGCGTCCTGAATATTATGAATAGATACGATAAGATTATGGGTGATGCGATGAAAAACACGGCATTTTCTTCAATGATTGCGACAATTAAAGGTCTGGCTGTTGGATTCACAATAATATTATATCTGATTGATTTATCTGGAAAAGTAACTGAAAAGAACTTTAGTATTGAACAGTTTTTTAAAGCGACTTTAAGATGCGTTGTAACATATATGTTTATTATGAATTCAAGCATAATTGTAGGATATTTATTAGACCTTGGCGGAGCAGCCGCAAAAGAAGTGAGTGACCAGGCGGGGCTTGACTTTTTTGGTGGAAATGAAAAGTCAATGCTTATTAACGGTATCGCTAAAATGAAAATAACTGAAATTTTATCTTATATAGTCTGTTCGATATTGCCATGGTTAATATCAATGATTGCTGAGGTAATAATTCAGGTTGTATTGATTAGCCGTATTCTTGAAATCATAACAATGACCGTTTTATCCCCAATCGCAATCAGCGATATATATAGAGAGGGAACATCAAGCAATGGAGTTCAATTTATGAAAAAAATGTTTGCTTTGGGACTTCAGGTGGCGGTTATTCTCGTTATTAATACAGCAACCCAAGCTATTATAACTCAGCTTGTAGGCTCTGGGTATGGAATATCGATAACGAACCATCTGGAAAAATCTCAGCTTGATGTCGGTATGAACGAAGGCACAGCGATATCTCAAGGAAAGCTTGTCTACACTAAAGAAAGTATTGAAGCATTTCTTGATATAGTGACTGCTGGAACAAGTTCATTGAAAACATTTGGTGTCACGTTAGCAAGAATTGGATTGATTTGGAATTCAATGTCTTTATGTGAAGAAATTACTGGTGCTAAATAAGGAGGAACAAAAATGATTGAAGTACAGGTTCCAAAGGACGTCTCTGTTTATGAGTCGCCATTGGTTGGGCCATTAACGGCAAGACAGACTGTTTGTGTTGCTGTGGCGGCTGCAATTGAGTATGTGTATTATAACATAGTACAGACTGTAGCCCCGAATATTGATATGAATACATTGATATGCGTTGGAATGTTATTTGCTGTACCAGTCTTGTATCTTGCGGTAGGTAAGCCTTACGGCATGAAACCGGAAACGTATATCTATTATTACTTATTGCCGTCTCTGGTTGGAAATAAAAATCGTCCGTATGAAACAAAATTAACATACGACGCGATGCTTGAACTAATCGATGAGCAAGAGGAGCTTGCAGCAGAGCAGTCTGGCAAAATAAAAGGAAATAAGAAAAATGACAAAAAAAATAAAAACGCAAAGAAGAAGTCTCCAAGGAGACCAAGAAGTAAACAGGATACAATGTACGCGTAATAAAAAGGAGGGTTTAATTTAAATGGGTTTATTTGGTTCTAAAAAAACTGGTAAAAATGCAAAGGAAAATAAAAAAGAAAATCCTTTAAATGTTCCAAAAACTGCGCAGGACAGCATTCCTTATCAGGGTGTTTATGAGAATGGCATCATACAGATTAATGAAAACTTATTTTCAAAAATGTATGTAATCCCAGATATCAATTTTACAATTGAGAATACTGATAAACAAAAAGAAATATTCGGTAACTTCATGGAGTTATTAAGTTCATTTGGTCCGGAGGTTCATATTCAGCAGGTTATTTACAACAAAAGCATTAAACCTGCAGAACTTGAAAAGAAGGTTTTAATGAAATCGCAGAACGATAAGTTAAATGAGTACCGAGAAGAAATGAATGAGATGCTTATTGATAAGTTATCAAAAGTACGAAATAATATTATCCACGAAAAATATTTTATTGTTTCAGTTGAGGCAGACGATATCGTTGCTGCAAAAGCAAGTTTTTCAAGACTTGACGATGAAATATCCAAAGGATTTAAACGTGTAACGCAAATTGAGGCGCAGCCAGTGTCTTTAATTAAGAGACTTTCTGTGTTATATGAAATTTACAATATTGACTCAAACGTTCCATTCTACAGAAGGGTAAGAATGAAAGGAGATTCAGCGATGGAATCTTTCAATATGAGACACATACAGAAAATGGGATTGACATCAAAAGATGTAATCGGCCCAACTGCTCTTACATTTGAAAGAGACCATATGATTGTTGGTAATACATATGCCAGAGCCTTAATGATTGTTGATTTACCAACATTCTTAAGGGGAGATATCTTGACAGAATTGGCAAATATGCCATTCAATATGTTGGTAAGTGTTCATTACCGCGCGTTGCCACAGAATAAATCAATTAAATTATTGAAAAATAAGTTAATTGATGTAAATGCAAACGTTGTAACATTACAGAAAAAAGCTTCAAAAAATGGATATTCAGTTGATGTTATTTCGCCGGAAATCAAACAGGCGTCACAGGAAGTAGAAAACCTGATGGGAGACTTAACACAGGATAACCAGAAACTATTCTATACAACTGTTACAGCAGTTATTTTTGCAAAAGATAAGGAGCAGCTTGATGAAAATACAAAGCTGTTTCAATCTACAGCTGAACGTTTTGTTTGTCAGGCAAGAATTCTTGCAACTCAACAGGAAGCAGGTTTATCAACATGTATGCCTCTTGGAGTCAATAAATTAAAGACTGAAAGACTGTTAAATACAAGAGCTGCAGCGATTTTCCTTCCATTCTCTGTAAAAGAATTATGGCAGGATGATGGAATGTACTATGGATTGAACGGAATATCTAAGCAGATGATTCTGTATAACAGAACACATGCAAAGAACGGAAATGGATGTATTTTTGGTGTTCCTGGTTCGGGTAAATCATTCTCTGCAAAACGAGAGATTGTAAATGTGCTTTTAAATACTGACGATGAGGTTTTTGTAATTGACCCAGAAAACGAATATGCAGGACTCGCAAAGATGTTTTATGGTAGTTCAATCCGAATTGCACCTGGTTCTGGAGTACATATCAATCCGATGGATATGAGTCTTGACTATTCTCCGGAAGACGGAGATGACCCGATTGTTATGAAATCAGACTTTATTGCATCTATTTGTGAAGCAGCAACAGGTACAAGATACCCGTTAACTCCAATCCAGAAATCTGTTATTGATAGATGCGTAAAGAATGTATATAAAGATTACCTGGATACATTAAGGGCAGAAGGAAAGTCAAAAGATGAAGCGATTGTTCCTACATTGTTTGATTTATACAAAGAAATTGACATGCAGCCAGAGCCTGAAGCTCATAACCTGGCTCTTGCCCTTGAAAAGTTTGTAAAAGGTACTCAAAATTCATTTGCATTTAGAACAAACGTAAATGTTAACAACAGATTTACAATTTACAACATTAAGGATATTGGTGAAGGTATGAAAGCTATTGGCCTTCAGGTTTGCCTTGATAATATCTGGAATAAAATGATTGATAACTATAAGAAGGGAAAACGTACATGGTTATACTGTGATGAGTTCCATCTTCTGGCTCAGACCGAAGTATCTGCAAAATATACACAGCAGATTTGGAGACGTGCCCGTAAATGGAATGGCATTCCAACAGGAATCACACAGCAGGTTGAAGATATGATGAAGACAGAGGATGGCCGTGCAATTATTGGAAACTCAGAATTTGTTATGATGCTTTCAATGAATGCATACGGACGTGCTCAGATGCAGCAGATGTATAATCTTACAGATGCAGAAATGGAGTTTATTACTTCCTCTGGCTCTGGTCATGGACTTATATATAATGGTACAGACATTATACCATTTGAAGACGACTTCCCTACAGACACAAAACTTTATAACGCAATGACAACAAAAGTTGGCGAAGGCGAAACTCGAGAATAAGCATAAAAAGGGGGCTTGTAACGGCATACCGTGCATGCCCCCTTTTTAAAGGGAGGTGAACTAAAATGGCTATATTCGGAGCTGCTAAAAGTATATTATCGCCACATCTTGTTGACTGGTATACTGATATATATACAAATGTGTATGGCTACGATAATTTGTATAAACAAGTGTTAAGCCAGTTTAATACTTACTTAAAAGAAATGGTCAACTCTTTACAATTTACTGCTTTTACAAATACAATCCTGACGATTGGCGTTGTTCTGATGCTGTTTTACTTTTTTACAGACCTGACAGAAAAAGCAGCTATGAACCAATTGTCAACATTACAGCTCGGTAAATCGTTCTGTGCCGCGCTTGGCACCATATTCATTATGTTCCATTCGAAAAATATATTTATTTTCTTGATGAATATGGTGGAAAGCCTAAATGACAGCTTAACGATTGGGGCAAGGGGACATATGATAGTCTCAAACATTTTGACTAATGATATTACTCAATTGCTATTGAGTCGATGTGTTGCCGAACATTTTAGCGTATGGGCTATTTTAGGATATACGCTAACAGCGTTATTATTGATGTTGGTAAGCTTGGCTGTAAGAATGTATATTTTATATTTTGCGACAACAAGAGTTCTTCAGATGTTCATATATTATATGTTTGCGCCAATTGGATTGGCCGATATTTTTGAAAATGGTCCCGGTGGTACGATTAATACAAGAAGCAGTGGTTTTAAATATTTAAAGACGATAATTGCTTTAATGATGCAGATAATGGTTATTACGGTGATATGCCAAGTTTATCCAAATATTACAATTGCCGTAAATGCTGGATATTTCGCAGATGCCGGTGATGATGAATTACAAAAGCAGCAGGAAGAGAAAAAATCAAATTCTAAGAAAGATTCAACTGATAAGAATAAAACTGAAGGTTCTGATGATATGGAAGAAGACGAAGTAGAGAAGCTTGAAAGTACGGCTGCTTTTTATCCATTGAAAAAATTTGAATATACAGACCATCAGGCATCAATACGAGAAATTATAGTAAATGGAGTAAACGATATCAAAGAAAGCCTGTCGAAATTGCACGATATGCTAAGCGGAGACGAAGACGATGAAAAAGACTCTAATGAAGATACAAGCCAAACAGATGAATCTGCAATAAAAGACGATGAAATTTACCCGTTAATATTTGACGCGAAAGATGACAAAAAAGATAATGCGGTAATTAGCAATGTTGGTACTATAGTTAATCATGACAAAGAGAAAGAAATCATTGAGAATTCAGATTACAGAATGACTATCCAGTCAACTGAAAGATTCTTTGACTGGTGCACCGGCTCTGATGGTTCAAAGGAAATGTTATTATTAATACTACTTGTAGCAAAAGTCTTGTTGATTAGTACATCAGCTCAAATGTGTAATTCGTTACTTGGTACATCTATATAAGGGGAGGGAGAAGTGTATGGAAAAATTTTTAGCAAATATGTATATTACTATATACGATGGAATGTATTCTAATGCTGGCATATATAACACCCTGACATTATATAGTAATGCCATTATGGGTTCATTCAGCAAGTCCGGAGTACTGCACAGCGCATATCTTGGAATCAGGACTATTGCGTTTGGTATATTGATTGTATATTTTATCATAGCTTTTGGAACAAAAATGCAAGGAAGAGAAACCTCACCGTCAATCGTATTTAAAACTTTGTTAGAGTATTTTGTTGGATTTGCTCTTGCCCTTGAATCTTTTGATATAGTAGTTAACTTTTTTAAACTAGGAGACGCATTGGCCGCTACAATTTTAGAGACAGCAGCTGATACAAAAGGGCTTTCGGCTTACTCAGGAGCATTTGAACAAAGCCTAAGTTCACTTGGGTTTGTAGCTCAGGTAATATATGTGTGTAAAGCGTTGGTTCCGTTTTTAATATGTTTCGGAACAGATATTGTTATTATATATGTAGTTGTAACGCGAGTGCTAAGGGTTTGTGCAAATGCTGTGCTGTCCCCAATTGCAATATGTAATTTCTTTGATGGTTCAAGACATTCAGATGGAATGAGATTTATTAAAAAGACTTTAGCAATGTGCTTGCAATGCTCCGCAATTATGATTATATGTGCGGCTTCTACAAGTTTATATTCATATATTACAACGGATGCCAGCAGGTCTTCTATATTCAGAGGTTCTGCGGAATCACATGAAAATGTAATTAAAGCAAAAAATTCAATGGTTAAATCTCAATCCGTAAATATAAATGCGTTACGTGATGCTACTGAGCAGGCACGTCAAAATATTGGATATGTAGCATATGATGACCCTGATTTGCATAAGCATTCAGCTACTGCTACCCCAACAACAAGTAATACATATATTAATGCAGCGTATAAACTTACTCAGACCAAAATCGCAAAGATAAAAGAAGATAAGGAAGAAGAGTATAAAAAATATGAAGATACACTTGGTATTCAAGTTTTTGTAAGAGACAAAAACGGGCATTATAAATATACAAAAAAGGGATATGCCAAACTGGATGATAAATACAAGATATTCAATGAGGAAAAGATGACGACGTTTATGAATATGCTGTTAGGTGGAACAAATTGGTTGACAATGGTCTTTATTTTAGTTGCTAAGGCAGGTTTGATAAAGAAATCAAATTCAATATGCAATGTTATTGTAGGCGTATAAAAAAACGGAGGTGATGTGAAATGACAAGTTCAATTGCCGGAGTGCTCGATAACATTCTGGCTACATTGCTGGTGTCAATATATAATTTTTTATATAAACCAGACGGAATGATAGATATATTTTCTCAATATAACGATATTATAAATAACATATTAGAGAAAAAAAATTTTATCTCAAATGTATTTGACGTCTTAAAGCTGGTTGGAATTGCTTTGCTTGTAACATCATTTCTGGTGTCATTAATGGACAAAACATCCGCTGGCGATTTTTCAATAAATAACTTTTTCAGACATTTATTAAAATATTTCATTTTGTACATTCTACTAATAAATGCGAATACGATATTAACTGATTTGCTGGATATTACAACCGGGACGTTTGACGCATTAAAAACATCTACGGATGAAATAACTGCAAATAGTGCAGCGGTTGAATTTAACCATGTTTTTCTGGCAAATAGCGTTCATAAATATATGGGATTTGGAGCAAGGCTGGGAATGTTTATAATGCTGATAGTTCCTTATGCGATATCTGTATTATTTACTATTATACTAAACTTTTTTGCTATATCGAGAATGATAGAGATGACGGTCAGAGTATCTGTTGCACCCGTAGTTGCAGGCTTATCGTTTTTTGGAAATGGTGCTGATATGGATTTTGTAAGGTTTGTGAAAAGAACACTTGGATTATTCTTTCAGATAATAGTAATATTGATTATTTGTGCATCTATAACATTCGTACATAACGCATTAGTAGTAACAGATGAAAATGCACATAAATCAGTAAATACCGTTGTTGACCCGGCAGTCAAGTTAAAAGGCAGTTATACTGCTGATTATCCAGAAATTGAAATAAGAAATATGCAGACAACAAAAAAACAAAGCGTAGCTGAGGATAAAAAAATAGAATACACATCAGTAGAAACAAGCAGAGAGTGGAAAAAAGCAGAAAAAAGAACTGTAAAAAAAGAAGTCACAGATAATGACCATGAGGATGATGATGAAAATGGTGGAACATCAGAAGCATATGCGAAAGATGATTTTAAATATTTTGTTAACCATATTGTAGACCCATCTACGTTTTTCATCAGTACTGGCATTATGCTATCTGCGTTATTCCTGATATTTAGGAGCAGAGAAATTAGCACGAAACTGTTTGCGTAACTGATTTAAGAATAGGTTTGTGGGCAATATGCCGGCAAATCTATTTTTTTTGCAAAAAGACAACTAAAATAAAACTTTTTTTGCATATTAAATATATGAAAATATGGCATATTATTTTTGCCGCAAAAAAAATACAAACAATAAGGAGAAAAAAAATGATTACAGATAAAGACGGAAAAGAGATGTCTCTCAGTGAAGTTTTATCGTTTTTGGTTGGAACTGATGATATGGATATGGCAAAATCGGTTATTGATTTTGCTGTATATACAATCAATGAAGATAAAACAGTTGGAGACCCTCAATATTACTTAGTTGCTAATGAAGCAATTGTAACAAACATATCATTTATGGGGCCATTTACAATGCTTGAAATTGATTTCAGAAATATTGGTTCTGAAATATTAAATCAGGTAATGAATGTTATCAATAAATTCCATACGGATATTAATTACGATAACCTGCTGATGTTGTCTACCATAACGTCACTTGATAAAGATGCAACACATATCATGTCTCTTGCAAACCCTTTAACTTGCGTCAGGGGTTTTTCATCAGAAGGTAAAAGCTCTACCCTCGTCCAGATGATATTCGCAACAGATAACGTTGGCTTTACAGTTTCTGATATTGATTACACTAAGATTGATGCTGATATTGAAAGAGAAATTCAGGAGCTTGAGGCTACATCAGTAACTAAAGAAGCGGAAGAAGCAGCTCAGGAGATTTATGACGAAAACAATGAAGAAATGAAGAATGTCTTCACACCTGAATTTGGATTTAGAACTGATGCTGATAGAAGAGAACGCCAGGTTAGCGGAGTCAGAACGTCATTCGGTAATGAGACAGATAAAGTTGAGTCCAGAAAGGCAACTAAGATTGGAAGTGCTAACGATGCAAGAATCAAAGGCGTCAGGGAGACTGATGAGGATGACGAAAACATCCCGGACAATAGAGTATAATGTTATGTTCTGCCCGGATTTCCGGGTGGGATACTTCTAAAAAAGGAGGAAAAAAATTGAGAAAAAAAATTGTAACAATGGCTATTATTGCGGCAATGTCTGGCGCGATGGCAACAACTGCCATTACATGTTCAGCTTCAACATTCGCTGACGCAGTGAATGACATTGACGATGATTTTGATGCAAATAAAACCGAAGAAGAAAATGAAGCAGAAAGAGAAGCTTCAAGTTCATCAGAAAATGTGTCTGGAGATAATGCTGATACAGCTGACGATGGTGTTGCTAACGAAGTCAGTGAAACCGGAGAAACAGATGAAATCGGCGATACAGAGACTGGCGAAGCCGGGGTGGTATCTGATGGTTCTGCCGAAGCCGAAACATCAAATGAAGATACAACAGATGAAGAACCAGAAGATGAATCGCAGCCGACAGTAACTCCAAAGCCAGAAAAAAAAGAAACAAAGAAAAAATGGTTTTCAATTACAATATGGGATATCTTAAAACAGCTTAGCTGGGCAATGGTTCTAATGGTTATTCCGGGGTATTACATCTTTTGTAAATCCAAAAAGTAAAAATAGATGTTGACAAATCATTTTCAATATGATATAATAATTAAGATGTGAAAGATAAATGTGTTTACAGCAAATTACAAAACAGAAAAAATAGTAGTTGACATTGTGTCAATAATATGATATAATAACGATATGCAATTAAGAGAAGTGCCTGTCTCTTATTTGATGAAGTAACAGCGAAAACCAAGCTGTATACGCGTGCTATCAGACGATATGTTGAATATCGCAAGCATGCGCTTTCGTCAAATAAGCGATGGGCACTTTGTTTTTTAAAAAATGTTACATTTTTTGAAAAATTCTGCATATTAAAAATAACAAAAAATCTAAAAAATAAGGAGAGAATAACCGCTATGTTAAAACAGAGACTTTATAATGCGAAATCAAATAATGAATCTAAGCAGTATGCCACAACAGGCATGCCTTGGTCAGTATGCGATTTTACAGGGTCAGTCTATAGTTTTAATGATTGTGGAGAACAAAAATACGCGTGGAATAAGCGACGGTTGAAGTGTTGAAATTTTGATTATACGCAGGGATTGCGTTATATATGATGGATTTTACAATACTTAGACCGTTTGCTGGAAATATATCCAGGCAGGCGGTTTTTCTTTTATTCCGGAACAGGCACCCGGGGTGATGTTTAAGCCGCAGCCTGGTAAGAATTTTTCTTGCTGATGCTGACGGAACAGGCACCCGGATGCTGAAGAAAACATAAAAAATAAGGAGAAAAAAAGATGGAAGCGCGATTTTATACCGTCTAATTTGGACGGTTAGCTCAGGCGGAAGAGCGGTAGGTTGAAGCCCTGCGCGTCAGAGGTTCGATTCCTCTACCGTCCACTTGGTTTTGTCTGGTTCTTGGCTGAACGCAGAGACCAAAAAATAATCCGCAAAAAATTTCGCATTTTTGAAAATTCTGGCATACTGTAAGTGTAAAGAAAAAATACACGAAAAAAGGAGCAGAAAAAATGTACGACGTTCAAGATGTGGCAGAATATGTAATTACATACAGCGAAGTCAAAGATTACGGCATTTCTAATCTGAAACTTCAGAAAATCCTTTATCTGATTCAGGCATATTCTCTGATACATACCAAAAAGCCATGCTTTTCAGAAGATATTGAGGCATGGGATTTTGGGCCTGTGATTCCGGAAGTGTACAGAAAATATAAACAGTTCGGCAGTACTGATATTCAAATCAGATTCCGGAGGCTGGAAGAAGTACAAAAAGGATTTGAAAGAGAAGACAGAAAAAGAATTGAAGAAGTAGTTGACAGATTTGCTGATTTTTCTGCAGCCGATTTGACGATTCTGACTCAGAATCAGGCACCTTGGAATGAGGCGTTTGGCAGAAAAGAAAAGGTCATTCGGTGTGAAGATATTTTGGAATATTTTTCCTGAAAAAAGCGAAAAGGAGAAGAAAAAATGAAAGAAACTACACTTTGGAAATGCAATATTTGCGGAACAGAATACAGAGATAAAAAACAGTGTCAGAAATGCGAAAGTAATCACAAAAAAGAAGGAAAGATTGTTAAAATGAGACATCTTCCGTATACATCTGACCAGTCCGGATATCCGGATAAGATTACCGTTAAGTTTGAAGACGGGGTTGAAAAGGTGTATAGCAGGTAAGTTAAATATGCCGGCAGGAAGGTTGCCGGCGGATACGGGGCATTAGTCGCAATGGGGCGACGCCTGTTTTGCAAGCAGGAGGCGGCGGGTTCGATTCCCGTATGCTCCATTTAGCATATAGTTATGGCTGTATGTGATTGGTGGGTGAAGCTTTTTGCCCGTAAAGAAATATTGATGTGTGGCGCAATAGGTAGCGCGTTCGGCCGTTAACCGAATGGTTTGCGGGTTCAAGTCCCGCCGCATCAGCTGATGTTTCCGACATAAATGCCGGGGACGTATAAAAAAGAAAAATAAAAAAAGGAGATAAAGATAATGAGAAAAACAAAACGAAAACAGAAGGCGAAATGCCGAAAACAGAATATTAATTTGCGTCTGTAGCCAAGCGGTATGGCAGCGGGCTTTTAACCCGTATATCGCGTGTTCGAATCACGTCAGGCGCATTGCAGGATAAATCCTGAAAATCGCCTGTATAGCTTAGTTTGGTAGAGCAGGAAACTCTTAATTTCAAGGTCCAGAGTTCAAATCTCTGTGCAGGCAGTGTACATTAGGACAAAAATGAGGTGAAGCATATGATGACAAAAAACAGAGAAAAAGTGTATAACCGGTCTTGGTATAAAAGAGAATGCAAAGTGAATATGCGGTCAAGACGGAAGGAATACAACAGAAAAGTCAGACATGCAAAAGTAACCGAAGATTCTTGTTCGAGAGGGTACAACAAAAATTTGATGAGGCTGGTCTGGGAAACGATTAGCTGAAAAGGAATTGGAAAAATATTTTAAAAAATATTTTGGATTTTTCGTCCGATTGAGAAAAAATCTAGCATATTAAATATGTGAAAGAAAAAAAGGAGATGAAGTAATAATGGAAGTTGATTATCACTATTGCAATACAAAATGGAAACATATTTAGGGTAGGTATGCAAAATGGCTGAAGCAAGCGGTCTGTAAAACCGTCACACTAGAAACATTGTGAGTTCGAATCTCACCCTGCCCATTCGGCTTACGCTTTATTGCAAAGAGAGTGCGGGTATATATTTGCGGATATATACTTGAAGCGCAAGCCAGTATATATAATGGCCTCATAGGATAATTGGTTATTCCGCCTGACTGTCTATCAGGAGATTTCCGGGTTCAAGTCCCGGTGGGGTCGCTTGACCGATAAGGTCGCAGCGTATGATGACAACATTCGCTTTTCTTGCAGGTTCGTCACCTGCAATATTGCGGCAGCGTGTCTGCTGCATATACCGGATTGGCTCAGTTTGGTAGAGCGCCTGGTTTGGGACCAGGAGGCCGTGAGTTCGATTCTCGCATCCGGTACTGCGGGATAGAGCAGTTGGATAGCTCGCAGGGTTCATACCCCTGAAGTCGTCGGTTCAAGTCCGTCTCCCGCAATTCTTTGTCAGATTAACTCAGCTGGGAGAGTGCCGTTCTTACAAATCGGAAGTCGCAGGTTCAAGCCCTGCATCTGACATTTTGGCTCCGTGGTCTAACGGTTAGCGACATTGCCCTTTCACGGCGATAATGCAGGGTTCGAATCCCGCCGGAGTCACTTTTGCTGAAATAAATCCAGCATATTATACAGAACAGGCTCAGCTGCGAGCCCGCCTTTGTATATGTCTTGCATATACAGTGTGAGTACAGGAATAAGCTTCATCTGCTTATTTTATGGAAAGCTTAAGAGGTAAAGTCCATCGTCCATATAATCGTCTTATAACCCTGCAATACGGTCATTTCCGTCGGGTGCGGAGGATGAAAAACGGTGGCGCATGGAGACGTCTAGCCGGTTCTCTTTTGGGAACCCGCCAGATTTATCTGTGCGGAGCAGTCAGGGGGTTCATACCACTGGTGTTGTTGGTTCAAATTCCGCATCTGACATTTTTGTGGATTGGCCTAAAGGTAATAACATTACTCTTTCATTGTGACTATACTGCCGCATTGAAATCTGATACCGAATCCGGCAAAGCCGGTGAGGTATCAAGGCAGTAATGCATCAGGGTTCAAGTCCCGCAGCCGTCACTTCGCTGGCATAGCACAATTGGCAGTGCGCATCACTTGTAATGATGAGGTTATCGGTTCGACTCCGATTGCCAGCTCTTGCTGAAAAGCAAAAAAATACATAAAACCTTCGTCAAAAATATCCACGATGAATCCTGTGGGATTCTACGGTAGTCCGAGCGGGGAGAAATTGGTTCAGCGTAAGGATATACGAGACCAATACAGTTACCGGCGAGGCAGCAGGTTTCTGCGAAGGTTACCTGCGAAAATGCAAGTATGTGACGCATCTGACGTTGTTGGATGTGGGCGCGGAAAGCGGAGGCATGTAAGACTATATCGGTATGCGAACTTTTAAGCATAAGCCGCCTGTGTGGCGGCTGCCGGTATGGCAGTGCGGATATATATGCATCCTTGGTCTAACGGATATGACCCCGGTCTTCCAAATCGGCGGCGCCGGTTCAACTCCGGCAGGATGCTTAAAAATTGGAAAATTATGGGTATAGGGGTGGGCAATTATTTTAATATTTTTGAATGTTGAAAGAAAGGAGAAAAATAGTGATAAAAAAATCTGACAAAAAATATGCAAAAGTTTGCGGCTGCGATGAGTATGGCAGAGAAGCTTGGCTTATGGTTAGCCAGCATAGAGATACAGATAAGGTTGAAGTCTTGTCGTCAGAAGAGGGTGAACCTGTGGTATATACTAAATCACAGATAAGTGAGCTGATTAAAGAACTGAAAAAATATGTAAAGTAAGAAGAAAGAAAGGATAAGAAAATGAATCAAATGGTGATTGGCGCAACTTTGCAGGGGAAGCCTGCCTGGTTCACGATTGAAAACAAATATGACAGCCCTGGAAAATGGGAGCTTACAACTTCTGAAGACGATAGACGGCCGGTTGTGTATAATCAAGACCAGCTGAAGGTGTTGATTAAGGTATTGGAAAAGATAGTTGAAAATATGTAGGCGCGTGGTGTTAATGGTAGCATGTCGGTCTCCAAAACCGAAGATGGGTGTTCGACTCACTCCGTGTCTGTTTGGCAATGTACGCGAGAGCATGGGATAGCGTTTAAACCTGCAAATCTGTGAGGACACAGGGCGAAAAAGGGCATTGCCGAAAAAAATATTGGGCTGTCGCCAAGCGGTAAGGCCCAGGATTTTGACTCCTGCATTTCGCGGGTCCGAATCCCGCCAGCCCAGTTTCTTTAATGTTTTTTAATATTTGCCGTCTTGTCGCAGAAATGGGAATGCACCAGCTTTGAATACTGGCGTCCGCAAGGGCATGGGGGTTCGAATCCCTCAGACGGCGCTTAAATTCGCATAGCTTAAATGGATAGAGCACACGGCTACGAACCGTGGTTTTGTGGGAGTTCGAGTCTCTCTGCGAATGTTTTGCCGCATTAGTTCAGTTGGATAGAACAAGAGATTTCTAATCTTTAGGTCCCGGGTTCAAATCCTGGATGCGGTGTTGCAGATGTAAAACAGTGTTCTAGTCAGTATAGCTTTGGCAGTCGGTTCAATTCCGTCAGCGGGTAGCTCCTGCGAAAATTTTTGCATCTGCTCTTTGGAGTGTTGGCAGAGCAGGCTAATTGCACTGGATTGCTAATCCAGCGTCGCGTATCGCGGCACAAAGGTTCGAATCCTTTACACTCCGTTTTTTGATGATGTCGCCAAGTGGTCTAAGGCAGCAGACTGCAACTCTGTCACCGTGAGTCCGAATCTCACCATCATCTTAATGCCGGCATGGCGCAGTTGGTAGCGCAACTGATTCGTAATCAGTAGGTCGCAGGTTCAAGTCCAGCTGTCGGCTCTCGGATGTATCTCAGATGGTAGAGTATGTGCCTGATATGCACATTGTCGAGCGTTCGAGCCGCTCCGTCCGAATTTTAGCCGATTGGTGTAATGGTAGCACATCAGATTCTGACTCTGAAAACATAGGTTCGATTCCTGTATTGGCTGTTAAAAGTATAAGAAAAAAAGAGGTAAAAATAATGAAGCGATTAGGTAGCCTGCGAGGAGCAGGGATAGAAAAAAGTTAAGTTTGCACCAGTGGCGGAACAGGCAGACGCATTGGACTTAAAATCCAAAGAAGTTTAATTATCTTCGTGAGAGTTCAAGTCTCTCCTGGTGCATTTTCGCAGTGTGTCGGAATTCGGAATACGAGACTGATTCAAAATCAGTTGCTGAAAAGCATGCAAGTTCAAATCTTGTCACTGCGATTTTTATCAAACATAAAGGAAGAATACTCCTTCCTCTATAGGAAGCGAGATGATACTTCGCCTTGCAGGCTCAGAGCCAGACTCCGGGCGAGTTCTCGCCCTTCGATGAATTCCATTTTTTTTGTAAAAAAAATACGCATAAAATTACTCTTTTCTGAAAAAATTCGGCATATTAAAAATAACCGGTGGAACACCGGGGCTTGCCTGTGAAATATCGGCAGGAAAAAAGATGGTCTTAGACCAGAAGCCCCCACTTCAGCGCGAGCAAGTGGTGGGGAGTTCACGGATATTATATATTATATTAAACAGCCAGAGAATAAAATCTGGCTATTTTTATGTTCATGGAACTTTTTCTTGCAAAAATACTTAAAATACCCGCAAAAATTCTTTCTTATGTAGAAGTTCCGGCATATTAAGTATAGAAAAAAAACAAAAAGAAATCTAAAATAATTTGTACAGGAGAGGATATTGAATGACTGAATTAATGAGTTTTGAGGAATTTCTAAAAGAAAACGAAAAAACAGCAAAAATATATGCAAAGCAATATGTTGAGGGTGAATACAGAAGAAAATATAGGGAAGAAGCAAGAAAGAAAAACCCGGATTTAAAAAAGAATCAGTTGAATAAGATGACGGTAAGCGCGGTTGAGGCGTTCAAGAAATCCCCGGATTTTAAAAAGCTGGTGGAAAAGTTGCCAACTGAAAAAATTAAAAATAAAATGATGGTACATTACAACCAGTATTGCGAAAAGGTGGAGACACTTAATGAATACGAAAGGATGAGTGAAGCGGTTGTGACTGCGATTCCAGAGCATATTAAAGATGCGTATCCGAAAGCCCGGATGATGAAAAGAAAGTTTATACTTCACATTGGGCCGACTAATTCAGGAAAAACATTTACAGCATTGCAGAAATTTAGGGAGGCGCATGAAGCGGCATATCTGGCACCGTTAAGACTTCTGGCTCTTGAAGTATACGAAAGTACGAATGCGGCGGGTGTTGAATGTTCTCTGCTGACTGGGGAAGAGGAAGCCATTGTAAACGGCGCTTCTCACGTTTCGGAAACAATAGAGATGGCTGATTTGGGTAAGCATTATGACGTTGCGGTGATTGATGAGTGTCAGATGATTGCAGATGAAAGCAGGGGCGGCGCCTGGACTGCTGCAATTCTTGGACTTTGTGCTGAAGAAATACATATCTGTATGGCGCCAAATGCTGAAGATATCGTAAGACGCCTGATTGAGTATTGTGGTGACGAGATAGTAGATATAGACCGGAAAGAGCGTATGACACCTTTAACACTTGATGAGGACGGATTTAGATTCACGGATGGAGTGAAGCCTGGCGATGCTCTGATTGTATTTTCAAAACGTAGTGTTATCAACGTTGCGGCAGAGTTGCAGTCAAGAAAAATTGCGTGCAGCATGATTTACGGTGCTTTGCCGTATGAAACCAGAAAAGCAGAAACGGAGAGGTTCTTGAGCGGTGAGACGCAGGTTGTTGTTGCGACAGACGCAATTGGAATGGGATTGAACCTGCCGGTAAAAAGAGTTGTATTTCTGGAAACGGAAAAGTTTGATGGATATGAAGTTAGACTTTTGAAGCCGGAAGAGGTGCAGCAGATTGCCGGAAGAGCAGGACGAAAAGGTATCTATGATGAAGGAAAATTTACAGCCGGGAAAGGAAGAAAATTTATTCGTAAGTCAATGAGCATGAAACCTGCAGACATTAACTTTGCCCGCATTCGATTTCCAAGATTTCTGACAGCAGTTGAAGGAAAGTTGTCTGACGTTATGAATAAATGGGATGATGTGGAAACAGAAAGCCTGTTCTTGAAGGCAGACATTGAACAGCAGCTTAAACTGTGTGAATGGATTGAGAACTATACGGACAATAAAGACCTGATTTATCGTCTTATTAATATCCCGTTCAATGAAAAGAACGATGATATGGTGTTCTTATGGCAGACTTTTGCAAAGCGGGTGGCGGAAGAACATACGGTTGACCTGACGGGTGAAATCGAGACTCTTGACATAGAAAAGCGGCGAACTGTAAGCATTTCAGACGTTAACAAAAGAATTCAGGAACTGGAATGGCTGTATCAGAAATATGACCTTATCCATAATTTTGTAAGGCTTTTTGGTATGCCTGATACAAGAGAAGAACAAAAAGAACTGATAAGAAAAAAGAAAAAAGAAGTTTCAGATACACTGACGAAGGTGCTAAAAACAAAGCAGCTGAAGAGAAGACAGTGCCCTGACTGCGGAAGGGCGTTGCCGTATAACTATCAGTATGGGATTTGTGAAAGCTGCTATTCCATGAGAAATCGTGGATATGGATACTGGGGAGACGAGTGGTTTTGATAATTTGCCTGCAGAACTAGAGTTAAGTCGGAAGAGAGCTTGCATAGCGAACGATGTTGTTTTCCATTTTGCTCAAAAAGAAAGAACATGCCTTAAATTGGTATGTTCTTTCTTTTTCTTAATTACCTGAGAAAAGCTGTATATTAAACGAATCCATCAGAATAAGCGTCCAAATCAAGTGCTGCAAAATTAAATCTGTCAACTATGAGAGTTATTTTTTCGCCCTTCTTCAGACTCTTCCAATCAGAAAGATTTGTCATTCGATACCTTTTTTGGACATTTTTCCCATAGTTGTTTTTCTCTTGGACAATAATACTGTAGTATTCTGTATTGTCTTTGCTCTGGTTTTTACTGAGGCTTGTCTCTGGCCAGTATGGATTTTGGTCGTCCCCTGTTGCAATGGCTTCATCAGTTTTGATTGCTCGTTCCCAATGGAATCCATCAACTATCACTTCTTTTTCAGTTGGCTGCATGAATCTTTTGATGCCGAAGAGGATAGTGGAAATGAAGCAAAAAATAAACAACAACATAAGCAGCAATGCAAAAACATCGTACAAAAGCCCTGGTTCTTTGTGTTTGTTAACTGTTTTTCTCATATTAATTTCTTCCTTTCTTGGTGTGTTAAATATCTACAAATACAATATGCAGGAAGAAATAAGAAAGCAAAAAAGGGCGCAATTAAATTGCGCCATTGATAAATTCATCTCGTCTGTCAAAAAATTCCTTACAAAATGCTTTTGCCCTTTCAAGATTTTTCAGCATGATTGCTATGTCCTCAATAGAAACATCAGGGATTGAAAATTGCGGATGGCTGGTTTCCAAAAATTTAATGGTGATTCCAAAAACCGGGTCTTTCGGTTTTACTACAATATGTTTTTCAATTCCATCGTCTGAAATTTTAAGGATTTGGCCGTATCCGTGATATTCTTTTGTTGTCAGAAACTTACTTTTATTTTCTGAAACAAATTTGATATTGTTTGACATATTTTTTGCTCTTTCTTTCTGTCTTTATTTTAAAAATTTTTCTTTAATTATTTTTTCACTGTATCTAATATGCAGAGAACCGGAAATATTGAAACGAAACTACGCCCGGAAGGATAAACCTTCCAGGTATAGCAATTAGAAAATCAGGTTTTGCGACTTTTTTGTGTTCAATTGTGTTATTTTTTTTGGCTTATTTTTCATATTAAATATAACGGTTAGAAAAATACCGTGCGGGCAGGTTTCTGTTGTACAGGAAAACTGTAAGCAAATTGTCAAATTGCATCGGATAACAAGGTTTGCTGGATATCTGTTCGAAGCCTTGCTCCGGATAGAAACTCCTCCAATCCTTAAAGAGTTATGCGATTAACCTCATTCGCTGGGAGCGAAAATATAATAAACAAGGAGGAGTGAGACGATGAACAATTTGATGAAACGAATTATGTCTGTAGCAATGGCTGTCATTACTACAACATCACCGATACTGTCTTCATATACGATATATGCAAGTGATATCACAGTAAGCGATGATGGAACGGTAACACAGATGTCCACATCAATTGACAACAGCATGAGCGAAGCAGACGAAACCAAATTTTTATTCATTAAGCTGAAGACAGCCGGAGGTAAGGTTGTACTTAATGAAGGTGAAGACCAGGAACAGCGAATCCGCCTGGATAAAAAAACGGATGGTGTGGAGTATATAGATGTATATGATAAAAACGATGTGCTTATCTCATCAGAAAGCACAAAAGATAATGGATATACATATGTATATGAAGCAAAAGCTGATGATGCTGTCAATGTGAAGGCAAAGGCAGACGACGGTTATACAATCAAACTGTATGAACTGACTGACGATTCTTCCGGAACCGAAATCGCTGAAGATGTGGGATTTGACGCAGGAAACAAAGTAGAGACTTTTAAGTATCCGGTATTTATGGAGTATGATAAGACCGTAAAGATTGGATTTGAAAAGAAAGAATCTGCTGAGGATATTGCGGAGGATTTGAGCGTTAAGGATGATACCGAGAAGGACAAAAGTGCAAAAGCTGAAGAAGCTACTGGTAAGGAAGAAGAAGCGGATGCAAGCAGACCAGAAGCCTTAGAAGCTGAACACATGAGGGCTAACGGAGAAGCTGAGGATGAAACGAGCAACGATACAAAATCCGAAGATACAAAAAAGACTGAAGATACTGATACACCAGAGAAATCTGAGAACAGTAGAGATGTCGACAATAACAACAAGCAGAATACATCGGAAGAATCAGCTACTGACGACGATTTGACAGTAAATGCTGATGGCAATAAAAAAGATAATGAAGATGCAGATATTACTATCAATGACATCAGCGAAAACATTGATAAGAATGCTGATGAAAAGTCAGAAGAAAAGTCAAGCGAAGGCATCATTGATAATGATGAAGCTTCAGAAGACACCAAAGATACCGGTTCTGATAATCCAGACGAGACAGCAGTCACAACCTCTGAGGGTGCTAAGGTAGTTGAAAGTCCTGCCCCGGATGAGTCTTCAAGTAATACAGATGAGGACAGTATAGCAAACGATGCGAAAACAGAAGAAGCAGATAGTAAAACAGATGATACTGAAGATAAATTGGAAAGCGACAAACAGGATACCGAACAGTCATATGACATATCAAACCTTGACAGCGCAGTCTTTTCTTCTGCCAGACTTGTGGTAATCTCTGATGATGCAGAAAGCATTTCTGATGATAGCAAATATATAATTGCAAATTATCAGAATATTTATCTGATTCAGTATGAGACTGTTGAGGATGCGATGAAAGCATATATGAAATATACAAATGCTGGATTGACAGCTGAACCTGATGCTCCAATTATTGCCGCAAGCCAGGATGTATTAACTGAAGACAACGACATTACAATAACTGAGGGGAATAATCCTATAAGTATGCTTGCAGAAGAAGCAGAAAATGCTACAAGTGTAATAAGCAACAAGAAAATTATTGCTCTGCTTGATACGGGTACTCTTGAATCCCCGAACGTTATTAGCCGTATTTCCTTGATTGATGATTCATTAAATGGAAATGGACATGGCGACGAGATGGTTATGGGTATCGTAGAACAAAATCCAGATGCTGAAATTATCTCCATAAGGATAATGGGAAATGATGGAAAAGGAACTATTTCCAGCATACTTGCCGGAATGGAATATGCTATTGAACAAAACGTAGATATTATCAATTTGTCCCTATATGCAAAAGCAACAACATCTAATAGCATTATAAGAGATGAAATCGAGAAAGCTGTAAATAATGGAATTACAGTTGTTGCTGCCGCAGGAAATGATGGAGCTGATGTATCGGGTTATATTCCTGGAAACGTATCCGAAGCATGGGTTATTGGGGCATGTAATGTAAACGGAGTAAGGCGCGGAGATTCTAATTATGGAAAAACTGTTGATTACAATGTTGTAGCCAATTCTACGTCAGAAGCTGCGGCAAAATTTTCAGGCTATGTTTCTGTAAATGATATCAACCTCATTCACACAGGAGAGCTGATTTTTATCCCTGATGAATCTGAGACTTACGGAACTGACAATATTACTTCTGGAAATAATACAGAATCCGAAAAAAGCGAAGACAATGGAGATTTTATCTCTGCAGCATCTACAAAAGTAACATTAAAAATGAATACTGTAAACAAATATTACCCTCCGGGAAGCTTATGCGAATATGGTTGGGCTGACAACTTTACTAGAAAATTTGAAGTAACATACAAGAATTCTGAAGGTGATACGGTCACAAGAAATGCATACTGTTTACAGGGAGCAGAAGGATGGCCAAAAGATGGCGTATATTCAGGAAGCCAGGTAGAAGAACTTTCGTCCGGCACCCAAAACAAAATGCTGGCGAAAGCAATATTCTATTTATATGGAGGCCCGGCATGGGGAAACACTGTTGAATATACAGACGGCTCAGGAAAAGTAAACATTAAGAATATCCTGACAAATGCAGGATGCTCGACTCCACAAGAATATTTTGCAATGAGCCATTACATCGGAAGCTACATTTATAATGGAGCTGGAGGCAAATGGAATTATAACGGAAAATATAGTCCTGTATTAAGCAGCAAGGGCGTAAGCATTGTACAGAAAATATATAACGAGTTAAAAAAGATGGATTTTCCGCGTGCAGAATTTTCTTCATATAAGCTAAAGGGAGATTCTAAATTTAAAACTCCGACAGTAACATATAAATCTATTGATGAAAATACCGCTACAATTACCCTTCCTTCAGGTGTTACACTGGTTAATGAAACGACTAAAAAATCATCTACCGGAAAGGCAACTATCGCTGGTGGAGACAAGTTCCATTTGGAAGGTGATAAAGATAAGGTCGCAGGAAAGACTCAGAATTTAACATTATCTGTAAAAATATCATCAGATTTTAGAGCGTATGTTATTCATACAGTAGAACGAGAAGCCGGACATGGAGCTCAGGATATTGGATATGCCGAATTTGGAAGCAAGAAGCTAAAGATGACTGTAACATGGCCAGAACCCGTGGCTGGAGATAAATGGCGCGTAAGAGTGCAGGCTAAAAAGATTGATGAAAGTGGAAAGGGGTTAGCTGGAGCAATTTTTTATATCTATGATAACGAAAAATGTATTGGTGACCGAATAGGAAAATTAACATCTGTAGGCGATGGCACAACTAATATCGAAACAATTGACGAAATTCCACAAACAACAGAATCTTATGATATATGGTGCAAAGAAGTAAAAGCCCCCGAAGGTTATGCTACTATAGATACACCAATAAAACTTACATTCAAATTATCGGATTTTAAAAATCTGAGTGCAGAGGAACAAAAACAGGGTCAGCTTCAGGTTTTTGGACTTACGAATGGAGGTAAAGGTATTGTTAACAAAAAAGGTTGGAAGGTAAGAGTTAAATTACATAAGACTGACGGAAAAGGAAAAAATCTTGCCGGTGCGATTTTTGGTATCTATACAGATGCAGGATGTACAAAACCGATTGGAGAAAAACTTGAATCTGGAGAGTCAGGAGAAACAAACACAGTCGAAATAAGTATAGACAATGACAAAGAATCTATAACTCTATATTGTAAAGAAGAGTATGCACCTCCTGGATTTAAAATGAGTGATGAGATATTAAGTATCACATTTAATAAAAAAGATGCAACAGAAGAAGGCGAGCTAAAATCTTTTGGAGATGTAGTAAACGTAACAAGTACTCCAACACCTAAAATTACGCCGCCAGAAACAACCCCGCCAAGCGGAGGTTTGTATGTCAAAAAAACATCCAAAGCTCCTGAGGAGATTATGAATCTGAAAAGTTATACTTTAGCAAATGCAGAATTCAAAGTAACATCAAGCAGGGCTGGAGACATGGGAATACTAACAACAGATGAGTCTGGATACTCAAATGTATTATCTCTTCCAGATAATAGCATCCCTCGACATTCAGATGCGGTATATGATATGAAAGGAAATCTGATACAAGAGGCAAAAGACTGGAAAGACCCTGTAAATACAATCTATTATATAAAAGAGATAAAAACGCCAAATTACCACAAAGATAATTATGAAATAAAATCTCAATCTGTCACAATGCCAGACGACGACGGAAGAACTTTTGAAATTCCTTTTGTAAATGAGCCCATCTTCTGCGACGGAAAGCTTGATATTGAAAAACTTGATGTTAAGGGAAAACCGGTCGTAGGCGCAGTATTTAAAATAGAGTATTTTGACTCTGACGGACCAGACGAAAATGACCTTATAAAGACATGGTACTTAAAATCCGATGAACGTGGCCATGTATTAATGGACAATAATCATCTTGATACAAACAATCAAAGTGATGACTTCTTTAAGTATGATGGAAATATAGTAATCCCAATTGGAGGATATCTCCAGATAACAGAGGTTGACGCTCCGGCAGAATATGTAGTAGAAACAGAGCCTGTAGGTATTGCAACAACAAAAGATGCAGACTTTAAGCTTACATACGATAATGCGAAAGCATGGTATGAAGAACTTGAACGATGCCGGATAAATCTGAAAAAATATGAGGCAGACGGAAAAACTCCAATAGCCGGAGTAGAATTTGAGATAAAGTTTATAAAGCAGGCGATAATCCCTACATCAAAAATGCATCCAAACTTCAAGAGGCTGTTGAAAGAAGGGGAATCTACAATACGGCATACTGATGAAAACGGTGATGTTTTCTTCGACAACCTTGACCAGGGAACATATCAAATTACAGAAATAAAAACCCTTGATGGAAATTCATTACTAAAGGAACCTATCATTGTAACGGTACCTATGACAATGACAGAACAGGAAGCAAATGCATATGGAAATGTAGACTTTACATCTGCAAAAGAAGACGTTAATTATTCAGGAAAATGGTATTTTTACGAATGTCTTTTTGAAATCACAAATAATGCGACGTTTAAAATGCCGATGACTGGCGATAGCGGCACATGGAAGTATGGATTTATTGGACTTGGAATTGTTATGGCGATAGGTGCTGGATTTGTGATTTGTAATACAAAAAGCAAGAGAGTAAGAAAACAAAAACATAAGAAGTAAAATAAAGAGAGCAGATTGGATTCTGCTCTCTTTATTTTACTTACGCTTTTTATTACCTATTTCCAAGTAGCATGTAATCTTTCGGCACTAACAATTCTAATTGAAGTATCCCTTATTCCATAATCATCAACCCATCCGTTAAACGTAAACCCTTCTTTAACAGGAACGGGTAAACTTGATGGAAGCTTAATTTTAGTCCCATGATAAAAATACATATCATAAACACTAACATTATTTAGTGTAGGAAAGTATCCGCCATTGGCATCAATTGTCAGCTTTTCCTTCTGCCCGTAGGCGGTAAATTCCTGTACGCAATAATATACATCATTTGAATAATATACTCCAACGCCAAGATGTGTTGAATATGTATTCAGTAATGAAACGCGATGCCCTGGACTATTCATCCAACCTTCAATTACATCTTCCGGACATGTATATCCTGCAGCGATATTTTCGCTTCCATTGTAGTCCGGGATTCCATATTCGCTAAGGATTGATGTACTATCAGTTCCATCAGGTCTTGTATGCGAAAATTTAACAGATATTTCTTTCGCGCGCTGCATAGCTGCCTTGTGTAAATCTTCATTATACTGAACCTGCGGTTCACCATATTTGATTCTCTCAAGATTGGTCAGCCTGAAAACTTCAGCTGCAAACTGTTCTTCCGTATATTCGGGCTCATCTGGAACCGGAGTAGGAGTAGGTTTTGAAACAGAACCCCCGTTTTCTTTTGGTACTTTAATGCTTAATCCCGTAGAATTATACTTTCCGTATGTTCTTGTCGGGCTGTGATATGCTCTGACCGTATAGTAATTAACACTGCCTTCAATCGGGCTTGAGTCTGCAAACATTAACCTTGATGATGGAACTGTCACGAGATACTCCCATCTATTGTTTCCTGTTTTTCTGTAAATGATATAATCCGTACATCCAGAAGCCTTTTTCCATGAAATAATAGGCTGTGTCTTATCTGAATTTAAGGTAATTTCGCTCAGGATAACTTTCTGAGGTAACGCTTTGGCAGTCAATCCTTTTGTATTATAGCTTCCGGCCTTTTTCGTCTTTTTATTATACGCTTTAACTGTATATGCATACTTTTGGCCTACATTAATTGGAAATTTTTTGGAAGAGGTATGGGTATAACTGGATTTGGTATTGTCTACCGTTTTTACCTTAATCCACTTACCACTTCCGGCTTTTTTGTAATATATAATATAATTTGTAGCTCCGGAAATCTTCTTCCACTTGATATTGATTTTGTTGTAGTCAACTGCTTTGATGCTTGACAGCTTAACCGTGCCCGGCTTGGTTGCCGCCTGCGTTCGCATCTGTAAAGCCTGCGGGATACAGATGAGCGCTGCAATCATGAACGCGAACAGCGCATATAAATATTTACGTTTCTTATACATATATTTACCCTCCTTGAGTTTTTATTTCTTATGTATTTATTATACTATACTTCTGTATAGCATTCAAATGTATAAGCTGTAAATAATATGCTAAATTTTCACGGCAATAATTCGTAAAAAAACCAAGAAAAATCTTTTTCCACCAGATTTCTTCAGCATGCTCAAACATCGATAAAAAATATGAATGCTGTTTTTATATTTTTAAAATTCGGTCATATTGTAAATATCAATACTAAGGACGGAAAACTACAATTAAATATATCTCATTTCGTAATGCGTTCATGCATTTCCAGATGTTTTCCTATTTTCGATAAAGTATGACTGGACATACGATTTATATATTAGCTATTTTCGTATTATGCCCGAGTACTTCGAAGGCTTTATATATATTATCTTTGTAGAACTTTTATTATTTTAAAAAAAGGAGAATGTATTTATGGAAAAAATTATGGATGTAATGGCAACTTTATTAACAGCAATTTTCTTTGAGGTGCTTCCTGTATCTTTACAGAAAGAGATTGAAAACTTAGCCGTCGCATTCTCGTAACTTCAGTCGTGAGTTAGACGGCTTTTCTTCTAAATACATAAAAATATCGCATGCGATTTTTAGCTTCTCTACATTTAAATGTAGAGAAGCTTTTTATTTACATTATTTTTTTCGCAAAAAACGACAAAACTTTTAAAAATTCAGCATATTAGATATGTAAGAGATTAAGAGAAAGGAGATGACGATATGGCAAACTCAAACAGGAAAAAAGCCCGTAAGTTACAGGCTGCCAAAAAAGAGAAAGCTAACGAAAAGGCAAAGACTGTTAAGAAGGTTAAAGCTGCAGAGGAAAAACTAATAAAGTATACTGTTACAGCAAAGCAGCAGCCTGACGGCACTTTTGAGTTCTGTGGCGGCAAAGGCGGATTTAATATCACTAAGCAGAAGAATAAAGCATTAGAGCCTTACGGAAAATGCATACATAATTACGGTGTCCTTTTAGAGCTGATTCCTGGAGATAAACAGGCTGCGATTAATCAGCAGATAGGAAATGCCAGGGTCGTACATAATGATTACCTTTCTAAACGTGAGAGATACTACAAGGAAACCAAAAAAGCATTAACGGTTTCACAGTATAAAAAAGAATACCTTCCGGAATTAAAAAAAGAAAAGGAATATCTCAAGGACACGGACAAGTTTGTCTATGAAAACGCCTGTCGGAATGTAGATGATGCATACAACAGATTTTTTAAGGGGTTATCTGGATTCCCGAAATATGCTTCCAAGACGAAACCGAACGGAAACAGTTTTACAACCAATTTCACGAACAACAATATTGAGCTGAAAATGATTGACGGCATCCCGTATGTCAAGCTTCCAAAAGTCGGATGCGTCAGATTTATCCTTCCAAAAGGAAAAATACTGACAGACATCCAGCCGCATGGAGTTACAATCAAGG
>OGEK01000293.1_pt1 | contig 56550 bp, 45 predicted proteins | sample 1570641 | NCBI WGS metagenome assembly OGEK01 (sample SAMEA2582136, study PRJEB24529) | metagenome | biome: Human gut stool | place: China | collected 2011
ACCGAAAATAGGTTGGGGTAAATTTATAGGTACCGCCGGATTATTTGGCGCTTACGAAACATTTGCTATTACATTACCCTGATCATCAATTTCTGTAATTGAATCAATTATTCCCCCTCCATATATATGAAATAATTTGTCTTCAGCTAACTTTGCCGGCCGTCTATATAGAAAAAAGGAGTTCGGTACCAACTGGTTATATTTATGAATATTATATGCATATCCCGTAAAATCACTATCCGCATGCTGATGTCCTTCTTCTTGTTCACTCATAGCTTCCTGGTGTGAATCCAAAATAAAGAAACCATCTGCTTTAAATTGCTTTAAATATTCCTTAACCTTCACCCGCACTTCCTCCTTTCAAGCTAACCATTATTGTTTTACTTAAATCAAAAGTTAAGTTCTATTACTGTACCATCTAATAAAGAGAGATCGACATTATATTCTAAATGTTCAACCCCCTTAGGAATAGTTCCTCCCACAAAGCTTTCCGGAATAATTTTGGGAAAACTATCATCCACTTCATATTGGAGTATTTCATGCACTTGAAATTTTTCATTCCTTGCGCTGGATCCTGCCCCATACCCCTGACGACTTAATTTTCCATTTAACTTATCCTTCGATTCACCGGCCTTTGCAACAAGCCGGTCAACAACATCGTTTATACACTGACCATTAACATTCTGCTCAAATCGACAAAAGAACAAAAAGAGTCTTTTATTTTTTTGCATTTGAAATTGACCTGCAACATGTATTATTTTCTCATACCTACTTGTTGTAGATTTAATCTCGTACTCCACATCTTTTCCAATCAAATCATGTGATGTTGAATCAGGTCCTCCCCATTCAACATTTACACCTTTTTGTAAAAGATATTCGTACATTAATAATTCTCCCAAGACAGCATAGGGTTTCTTCTCTGTGATAGCATTCCCAATCAATTGTCTCCAGTTTTTCCACCATTCAACAGGACAGTCTATCAATTTTTTTCTTTTAGTTCCTTCCACACCAGGATCAACAAAGTCCTCACAAAAAACAGCAAATTCGTTACGGGTACCTTCAATGGAACTGGTTAAAAAGAGACAAGATCTTGGAACTCCTTCTATAGTAATAAATCCAGTATGTATCTTAGCATTAGCAAATTCCTCATTAATCTCAGAACCATCATAAAGAACAGCCACTCCAAAACTATTAAAAAAGCGAACAACATATGCCGGGCAATCATTTTTCAAACACTCAATTTGATATGCTGAATCTATGTCGCTATCAGAAAACAGTTTTTTTATCTCATCTCTTATCATCTGTTTAGTTCTCCCTATCAAAGGCCCTTCTTACTTGTATTGCAATTCCTTTTGCCAATAATGGCGGAACCGCATTACCAATTTGCTTATATGCGTCTCCCATCGCACATTGAAATAGAAACGCATCTGGAAAAGATTGTAATCTGGCTGCTTCTCTTACAGAAATTCCTCTCGGTTCAACCGGATGAATATGGCTATATGTATCTACTGAAAGATGGGCTACCAATGTATGTGATGGCATATCCTCTCTTAATTTCTGCCATTTACTTGTGAAATTTTGTCGATCGTATGGAGGCACTATTTCTTTTTTTAGCTTTTCATAAGCCTCACTATCCTCTGACATTGATATTCCTCTCGCCTTCAATGCCTGCTCAAACAGTTTGTCTGCAATATTAGATGCCTGTATAAAATCATCTCCCTGTTTCATCTCCGCAAAAATAGGAAAATCACGCAAAGTCTTTCTATAACAGTGCCCTGTTACCATACTTATTCCCGGTCCATACCAGTTTCGCATTTGACTTTGAAAATCATTTTGCGGTTCACAACGATAATCTAAAGGCATATTGATTTTATTAAGAACATATTTTGTATACGGAGTTGGGAATAGTTCTGGTAAATCTCCAAAAGCATCTCCGACAGTAACCCATGATGGCAAATCATCTCCTGCCTCATTTGGCAGTCGAAAATTCTCATATTCAGAAAAGCTATTAAATCTCATCTGTGTTTGTGTTTTTCTATTAGCCGGATTAGTATTCGTTGGAACAGGCAAATTAATCGTTGCTCTTTCCCCTCTTCTAATCGCAATTACAAATACTCTCTCTCTAATCTGCGGCACCCCATAATCTGCTGCATTTAATGCAGTCCAGTATGCATCATAACCATTCTCTTCTAAAATATCGCAGACGATTTGTGGTATATTTCTGTCTCCATAATTTGTTGCCTCCGGAACATTTTCCATTATTACCGCCCGTGCATCCAGCGCCAGTGCAAAACGTAAAAAGTCCTGATACAAATACCCACGTTTATCATTCGTATTAACACGGTGTTCTCCCAGCGATCTTAGCTTAGCTCTTCCCGCAAGAGAATACGCCTGACATGGTGGCCCACCAATCACAATACAACCGTTCTCTCCAATTTTGTCCTTAAACATATCTGGGCTTAGTTCTGTAATATCCCCACATATATGCTCGGATTCTTCTCCAAATCTCCAATGTAAGTTATATGATGCTGTCTCAGCAGCCTCTTTCATTAGTTCAATCCCGTGTGTAATATGAAAGCCTACTGCCTGGAAACCAAGTGCCAGACCACCGCAACCAGAAAAAAGATCTATAACTTCTGGTAAATTATCAGTTAACAAATTCAAACAACTCCTTCACATATACATAAACTCCGCCTTCAATCAAATCCGGTTCAACAACCTGCGTTTTTGCAGTATTCAAAACCATCACTTGACGGAATTTTGTATTATCATATTTATCTCTATTGGCAGAATAGTATTTCATAATTTCCCGATATACATCCACTCTATAGCCTGCTGCTCCTGACCGTTCAACAATCTGAACAATTTCATCCGTAGAATTATCTTTCAAAATATTAAAGGTGGCCATGAGATCGTCCTGTCCTTTTTCATCCATTTGCATAGAAAGATAAATATACCACCAGATTACCTTTAAATATATTCTTCTTCTGGTTTTCCAAAATCTTTCTTCATTTACATTTCTTTCAACAATACTATTTTCAGATTTTACCTTGGTACCACGATACCTGTCATGTACAATGTCCGGAAAAATTTTCACACAAAGATACATCCATACCTGATCATTGGATGCCATTCTTACACTAAAATTATATTTTTTCATTATTTCATAGAAATCCAGAGCGAAGAAAAGATCCGTAAAATATTCTTTTTTCTTTCTATAATCTACATTATCTCTTACCTTAATTTTTGAGTTTTCATAAACCTTAATCACCTCGGTGCGCAAGGGCTTATATTCTTCAGGCATCTCCAGTTCAATCTGCTTCGGCCAATCAGCCACCATATCATTAAACGTATCCTTATCCATCTGCTGCCAGGTATTGGTAATAGCTGATGCATCCAGTTTTGATAAAATTTTCCACTCCATATCTCTTTCGCCTCTATAACATCATTTTCATCATGGATCTCCGGATGTCCCTTGCCAAAACATCCGGATTGACCGGATCATACGCCCAACTATATAAATGAATGAAATAATTAATAACCGATGAAATGCTCCCTGGATTTAATCCATTTCCCTGAATAGTGCTGTCCCGATAAACATCATCATTTAGTACTTTCATAACAAGTAATTGCAATGATGAACATATTATTTCCATAAGCAAAGGTGAATTTTTTATCCCTTCATTAACATTAAGCGCTGCAAAATCCTTATGTGCCGAATTCAAATAAATACAAAAGTTATCATCTGTAAAAGAGTCCTGAGTCGGATCTTCCCAGTTACACTGTACCCACCATAATGGTTCTGTTGGGTTGGAAACCATATGAATGGGAAATAGCGATCCATTTCCATCTATGATTACTTTTGTTTCGTCCAGTACTCCCAATATTGTTCCCGTAAAGTACGCCAAATGTTTTTCATTTTCAGCAACATTTCCTCTTCTTTTCAAGTAAAGAACTGTCTGCATCACTAATGTTCCTCGCAATAGTTGGGATGGAAATCTTACACTTCCCTTTATCTCGCAAGGTCCCATTTCTTTTTTACTGAGTTCCCCCACCTGTTCAACACCTCTCACACTGGCATCTGGAGCAGTCCACATAATTGCCACTCCAATTATTCCATCATCAGGCGCTAACCCATTCGGTCCAAAAAAGAATGCTGGAGTAGTTATTATACTCTTACATTCAGCAATAAGTTCATAGTCTTCTGGGTGCCATTTACATCCTTGATCTTCCAATTTTAAAACAGCTGTCCTGGATGTAGAAGAATCTGTGGGAGTGGCAGAAAGCTGACGAATCTCACCATTATCATGAAAAGAGAAACTATATTTTGTTGCGATATATCCAGACTTAACCACAAGCTCTCTGGATACTTTTGGAAAAGCCTCCAATACAATTGCCATATCAAGCCTCCTCCTTTAACACAATAGTTCCCTGAACACCATTGAGCGAATATCTCATTACACCATCTATGACATAATTGTCTGGGTCTCCAGTTGTTATTTTTATTCTCTTTTTAGTTCCACTCATTGCCGTCCTTTCGAACTCAAAATTTATTCCACCTATTTTTATATCAGCTGAAATATCTGTTTCCCCGCCAATTAAAGTAACCAAATCCTTCCCCTTACCTCGTGTAACTGACGTCACTGTAAATCCATTCAGCACAATCGGAAATGCCGACCCGAATGTTTCTTCCCATTCACTGCTTGGAATTGTTCTTCCCTCTGCGTCTACAACGATTTCAATTATCGCCGTCTTTTGCTTTCCAAACAAAATTCTGACGGGCATTGCTATTTCACTCTGTCCAAATATGGGCAAAGCCATTTGCTTCATTACAACGTGTACAGTATTATTTACATTTCCTCCTGTCTTCGTTGATCTTGCTCCATCTCCGCCTGTTCCTCCAAGCCCAGCTGTTCCTCCTTTGGCATCATCCCAATATGAAAAGTCTGTCGGGGGCAGCAACATATCTGCCAACAACTTTCCTAAACCCAGATTTTTCTTTTCCTCTGTTCCAATTGTCATAGCAGAGAAATCATCTTTTATCTTTTTTCTTACTCCGCGCTTTATTCGCTGAATAATTTGTGGATTTCCCCCAGGTATCGTCCAATCTTCCCACGCCTTATGATCAGCCTTTTCACTGCCTCTTATATATTCCTCCAAAGACATATCCGTTTGGGAGAGCATATTATTGGAATTTGCCACAAAAATTGCTACAATATATTCGCCAATTTCACATTTAGGAATATTATCCGTCCAATCCCCTGTCGTAGCATACGCAACTATCATTCCAGGCTTCCTGGTAAATAAAACAATAGGATCATTATACATCGTATCCGAGCTTAACTTATCAATATAGTAGTACGGATTCGGTAAATGATCGGGTTCTATCATTTTAAGATCTTCAGATGTCACTTTTAGATAATTTACCACTCCTGCCGTTGCACATCCCCTTTTGAAAGTATTATTTCTTATTTCTACTTCCTTACTGGATATTTTTTTTCCATTAAATTCATTATCATTTTCAGGTGTTGCATTATATAAGTTCTGAATAAGCTGAAACACCGGCGCCATTTTACTATATGTAATTTTATCGCCGTTTATATTCACTCTTAAATATTGACCCTTGTATTCTTCATTTTGAATACGGGGGGCATACCATCTCTGTATAGCTATCTTTATATAATCTTCAATACTGGTTTTACACCAATAAGGGATCTGGTAATCTTCTGCATGACCAGCAGGAATTGTTTCATCCAAAAGTTGCTGTCTGTTGATAAAAGGAATCAATATCATTGTTCCCGTTGCCATCTCGTCAAATGTATCAACGCCAAATGCAGAGACAATCTTTTTTATCGTCTGCTCATCAGTTACCGGGATTGTTGATTTACCATTTTCATCATATGGGTCTATTTCCCCCCACCAGGCAATTCCTCTCCTAAGTCCTTTTCCATCAGTAAGAATTGCATCACTTTTTTTCTCGTCTTCCACCAAAGCCGCAGAAAGTCTTGATTCATATGAGCCATCTTCTTTTTTTATGCGGCTATAATAAACAACCAGCCCTATTCCTATGCGAAAATATACTGTCTTTCCCAGCCCCCACGAGCCACCAGAGCCATATTGGTCCTGCGGTTTACTAATCTCTGTAACTAATTTTAAATAGTTTCCAAATTTTCCATCTTCGCCTATATCCGCTTTTCTGATCGGTCCAGTAAGTCCCACAGTATTAGTATCTCTAATAGCAATAAAGTCACAAATGTTGCCACATTTTTCTTTCAAATTGCTTTCAATTTCTGCAAAAAAATTGCATACTTTATCTGTTTCTGTCCTTCCTGTTATAAAGTCTACATTAACCGCTCTGCTTGTTTTATTACCTGCATCAAGACAATTTTGAAGTGCTTCTCTTACAAGAAGATCCAGCTTATTCGTATCATTATTCTGTATTAATCTGAGAAGTGAGCTTCCGCTCTCTGCCATTTTGTCATACGGAGACGCTATTTCAATTTGCATTGTTATCCTCGCCCTCTTGGTCATCGTTCATTTGTTTTATTTTCACTTTGGTAACTGCCCCATGTTTTCCCCGTATTCCTGGTATTACCATAGTAATACCTATAAGGTCTTCTTCCACATTAAGCGGAGTTCTATTTTTTCCCGGTTGAGGCTGTGAATTTTTGTCAATCATATAAAGTAATAATAACGGTATCTTTTCAACATGAGCTAAATTTCTATAATCCTTATACTCCGTGCTCATTTTTTTCGTAGTACGCATTTTTTTCCAGTTTTCAGCCCCTATCATATCCTCTGTAATATCCGCAACATAATCCTTTTTTCCCGAAAGAACTCCTATATTAAAGTGATCTCCACTATCACTTTTACAACTACGGTTAATTTTTCCAACAGATATCCCAGAATCCAACGTCCATTTTTTGCTTTCGTCCAACTTGTCCGCATTCACACCACACATGAGGACATTCCATGTAGTCATTTCGCCTTTTTCCGTCTGTGCCTCTATCCATTCTTCCAACAAATCAATTTGTTGAAATGCCTTTGATGTCTCTGCAACCTTAAATCCAGCGTCAAAGAAATTCTTTTTTATCTCAGTAAACTGTATATTTTCCCACACAAATGCTTCCGCATTTTCCGACTTTCTTGGGCTTCCAATCAATGCCAAAAATCTATTGGCAACATCAATATTATTCTTTAATACTGACGTATCTCTGGTATATACAGTCAGTTGTGTATCCATTCCAGAAAAATCAACACCAGCAGCTTCTGCCATCTGCATTTTGTTTTTAGAAGTAAGTGCCATCCAACTTACTTTCGGAGACATAAGAAGTGCAAGGTTAAAATCAGCAGGACTCATTCCTGCTACCATCATCTGATAAATTTGATCTCTTAAGTCTGAATCTACATCTGTTAGATATTCAAATTTATCAACGCAATCTGTCGTCATCCATATTCGCGGAAGTAGTTCATAATGCTTTCTATATCCAAACCATCTTCCCATCTGCATAAGCGTATCGGCCTGTTTTACACTTCTTAAAAAGAATGTGGAAACCAATCCCTCCAATGTTAATCCTCTCGAAAGCGTATTTCCTCCAACAATAATAAACGCAGTCGAATAATCCGGTGCATTAGCACTGTTCTTGTCCGGATATGCCAATCTCATATGCATGCCATCCTCGTCCACACCATTTTTCCCACAATTATCAATGCAAATATGTATGCCTTTTATATATTTAAGTTCTCCCTCTTCATCCATTCGAATAGGGGATATCTCCCCTACAAGTTCTTCAATATATGGTATTAATATCTCATATGGCGGATATTCCCATATTTCATTATCAGGATGCTGATATTCTGGATAAGCACGTCGCAACAGCGAGATTGTCAACTTCTGTTTTTGTTCAACATAAACATTTTCGCACAAATCGACAATCTTACTTTTACTTTTTTCAATCCACGCTTGGACAGCATTACTAACATTTTCATGATGGTCTTGTTTTTGACTGGTATGAATAAGCATACTGACTGGCTTTTTGTATCCGTAATATCTCATAATCGCTGCTGATATAATAAACCAGCATATTGCCTCTTTTAATGATTGCGGTATAATCCCCGTATCATTTTTCTGTGTATCAATGATAGTGTCCACATCTTTTTCGGGAACTATGTTCACTATATTCAAACGTTCTTCATTGTCTGCGTCTGGCAATCCAAAAATTCTCTGAGGGCCAAAGTAACTTCTTGAAACACTTAAGGTATGTATAAAATTCTTAGGATATAGCGTTTGGTCCCCCATTTCATTGAGACAATTTGAATAAGGTGTCGCTGTATAGCTGATATAATTCATAGCCTGATAATGACTTTTATACGTATTAGTCTTATCATTCTCAGCATTCTTATCACGGCAATGAACAAGGTTTAAAATTAATCTATTTATTGTTTTCCTGTCGTCATCCGAATATACATCCCCCGTATTAATCCCCGCCTGATCTGCCTCATCATCAATCACAAGCACTTTCAAGTTTTGAATATTTTGTGTATCTGCTTCAATCCAATCGATCAGATCATTCAAACGAGACTTCAATTTTAAGCAAACCGTCATGTATCTCATAGGGCTATCGGGTTGAAGCTGCAAATCACAGAGTCTCTGTCCTATGGGAGATTTCTTCTTTGACAAATGGTCAAACTGTGTCCACACGAGATTTCCTGCATGATTAAGATCTCCATATAATCTATTCTGTGTCTGTTTTCTCAAATTTTCTATTGTTCCTGAAAGAACAATAAACATGTTCCAACCCCAATCCGCCGCCATAGCCATAAGACCTGCCATGTTTGCCGTTTTACCTGACTGAACATTACCTACTACAAGACCTTTTATTGGACCACTTTCTACTGTATCCTTGCTTAACTGCTTAAGAATTTTAACACAGGATTCTTCAATGTTTTCAATCGCTTCTTCTGAAAAATCACCAGACTTCAAATGCTTTTTATATAACTGCCAAGATGTCCTTTCCTCTTCAGGAACCGTCACCTTTGTTATTTCCTTAGGGTTCGAAACAATAATTGCCGTCTTTCCACCAAGTGCAATCTTCTTTTTTTCTGCATCCTCCAGTTCATCTATTAATTCTTTCCAAAGGATTGTGTCCAGTTCTTCTGGCCAGTCATCATCCTCTTTCCGCGCTTCCAGAAAATCATTTAAGCCCTCTTCATTGTTTTTACAAGCATATTTTAATTCTTCCCAGCTAACACCTTTACTTCTTTTTTTCTTCACCCACGTTTTACACTGATCAAAAATCACATCATATAATTTGCTCATTTGTAATCCCCTCCCATACAATACATTTCACCAATGTTTTTCTACTAGTACTTATTTAATCGCTTGCATTTTTAAGATCGAAAATAGTTTCTTCAATTACTTTTACGCAGTCGTCAACATGCTTTTTAATGTCATCACCCCAAAACCTCAATACTGTCCATCCTTCATAAAGTAATTCTTTATTTACTTCTTCATCATGTAGACGGTTTTTGGATATTTTTTCAATCCAGAATTTCCCGTTTGCACTCTGTTCCAAATGTCTGCTTAGTTTTTCCCAGTCTTTGCCATGAAAAAATTCTCCATCGCAAAATATTGCGATTTTATATTTTGTAAGAACAATGTCTGGCGATCCGGGTAAGCCCTTATAATTCTTTCTATACCTGTATCCCCTGTTCCATAAAGCTCTTCGCAAAATCACCTCTATTTTGGTGTCTTTTGCTTTTATATTTTTCATGTTTCTTTTTCTTTGCTCTGGAGTTAGTACATCTGGCATTAGTTGTTCTCTATCTCCCTTATATAATTAACAAACTTGGCAATCGTCCACAAGCGATCTCTTTTGTCTTTCGGATAAGAACTAATATACGGTTTTGGTACAACAAGAACTACATTTTCCGCCTGCATTTCATCCATTTGAGTTGGCGAAATCCCTTGTTGTAATGTACACAAATACTTAGGCTTGTCTCTCAGTCGATCTGCCTCATTTATCACTTGTCTCCATCTGTCTTTGCAAGTTGTTTTTGCTGCAAGAGAAGCCAATTTATCTACCGGGAAACTCATATTATGATAGTCTTCTTCCGAAGGGAATATAAAATCTGGCCTTTTCTTTCCTTCTGTCACAGCCTGAGAAGTATACACTATCTGATTATCATCAAATATTGCAGCAAGATGATGTTCCAAACTTTTTCCCGCTCTGCTTTTTCTTCTGTTTAGAACCATATTTGCCATAGAAACAAATTCATCAACTGATTTAAATCCTTTTGTAATCACATCATTATATCTTTCATGTTCCAAATATCTAAATAACTTATATTCCATATTTGTCCATTCTATAATGACATTATCCGGATTGCTGACACTATAATCAGCGTGTCCATATATTCGCCTATGAACGTGTCTTGCGACATACGACATAACCTCAGAAGCCGGAAATTCCACTCTGAAATTACTGATATATTCTTGAATTATACTTTTTTCACGCACCTCTGCAGGTGCCTCCGATGTATCAATTATATTATTTGTATCCGTAGGACTTATATTAAATGTATTCAGGAATTCATCTATTTCTTGTTCTCTTTCCAGAAAATAGCCATTGTAGTCATCATCACTCTCTTTAGTGAGAACAAATAAAGCCCCTGTATTTTCCGGCTTTAAAAAAGGAAAGCCTTTACCGAATTGTGTGATCCGTAACTCTTTTTTACTGCTATAGTATGTAAAACAACTATCCGTAGAAAAGTCATTATTCCATTTTATTTTCACTACGCGTTTTAAAATATTTTCATTCTGCAAATTTTCCCTAAAAAGCATGCTACTTGCTTTTAAAGAAATTAATATTCCAGCCTGATGAGCTCCCGTTGCTCCTGCATCATTTGCCGATAAGAACTTGCAAAATGCCTGTTCACAATTAAAAACAGATCTTATTGCCCCATCTAATATTTCTCTGCTCATCCTGTTTTCCCCTTATTCACACTATGCTTCCATTGCGTTTATCTTCTTTACCACAAGTTTTGCTACATTAGTCATTAACGGCACGACTACTGAATTTCCAAATTGTCTGTATGCCTGTGTATCTGATACAGGAATAATAAATGTCTCAGGAAAACCTTGTAACCTTGCGCATTCTCTTGGCGTAAGTCGCCTGGGGTTCTTTCCTTCCTGCGCAATCAAAATCTCTGACCCATCTTTATAATATCTGGCGCTTAATGTTCTTGATACTCCATCTATTGGTGCTATTCCATATCCAAACCCGTTTCCAGAAGCTCTGTGTTTTGCCGCATAATTCTGAAGATATATCCACAGCTTATCTGAAAGGGTATACTTCGGATCTACCTTTTTCTCCAATATATCACTCATTACCGGCTTCGGCTTCACAGGTGTAAGTTTAAAATCAAACTGAATATCATTTCCATATCTTTCTCTGTCAAAACCTACTATAACTATTCTTTCACGATGCTGCGGCACATAGTTTTGTCCATCAAGTACCTGATAAAATACTTCATAGTCTAATTCATCTAAAGATTCTTTAATTACTCTAAAAGTATTTCCTTTATCATGGCTGCATAAATTCTTCACATTCTCAAGCATGAAAGCTTTCGGTCTCTTCGCCTTTAAAATGCGACACACATCAAAGAAAAGTGTTCCCTGAGTTTTATCTTCAAAACCTGTAGCTCTTCCCATACTTTGTTTTTTAGATACTCCTGCAATGGAAAACGGCTGACACGGAAAACCAGCCACTAAAATGTCATGATCCGGAATATCCTTTTCTGCGTCTACCTTGGTAATATCTCCATCTGGTTCATCCCCAAAATTTGCTTTATATGTTTGCTGACTAAATTTATTCCACTCACTGGAATATACACATTTTCCTCCTGCGCTCTCATAAGCCAGGCGCATCCCACCTATACCAGCGAATAAATCTATAAAAGTAAACTTTTGTTTCTTGGCCATTATAATTTCCTTTCGATCCGCGTAATTCTCTTAAGTAATTTATAAGCACATCCGTTTTATAAATATTTATCAAACTATATGTCCGTTTTTCCGGTCTTAATTATTAAAATTTAAGAGTTACACTTCTATTCTATTTTTATAAATTTTATCACATGCTATTATTGTTTGCACGCTATTTATACTTTAAGGTAAGGCTAAAAAGTCTTTTGAAAGGATTTTCAAATAAGCCAATAATTCTATGTCAAAATCTAATTTTTGTATTTACAAAAGCCTAGTTTAAAAATATTATACATCACTATTACGTTGCCATTTTAATAAAATTCATAAAATATATAATTTTGCAAACTTCAATAGCTTTTTCCAAGCTATTTAAATCTCGCAATTTTTGTTGCAATAATTCAACCATATAATTATTATATTTTACTCCTATTAACAAACAGCCTTGATCAATTACGTTTTTACAATATTGTGGAACTTCTCTATTTCTTCTTTGTGGACGATTGAGCTGAAATAAATTTATATGGCCTTCTATTATCTTTTTTTCCTCCTCGGTATATGCCAGCTTTTGGCTTGGAATATATCTCGCATTTAATAAATCATACTGTAATCTTAGCTTATGCTGCTCTAAAAGATAATTTTCAAATGGATGAATTAGTATTTTACCATTAGAAATATATTCTTTTCGTAATTTTATCATTTCATTACAAGGCTTATTACAAATTTTGTTTTTGCACTCATCTAAACCAACTATCCTTTTTTTCATATACAATACTCGTTTTTTTTCCATATACCTTTTATATTTTTGATTACATTTCGAGCAAGAAATACCTATATTAGGAATACAATCTACTAAAATTTTTTTTGCAATATTTTTTTCCATACCATGCTCCAAATCAGCATATATATTACCATTAACCTTGATTTTATTATAGCAATACATACAATAGCCATTAGAAACACTACACAGAAAACGTAATAATTCTTTTTTCATTTGAGTATCACTATAACTATATTTTATATTGGAATCATATTGGGGAATATATTCCGGTACATCCAAGAGAAAAAAATCATTATCCATTTGTCCACCTCTCTATTTCATCCATTAGAAATTTTTGATGTGGTAATAATTTTGCTTCCAACATTTCTTCAAAAATTTTTTGATCTCTGTCTTCCCAACTTTCACTAATTTTTCGATTTAATAATATTCTTAGTTTTCTATCTAGCTCATCTTCATTTGAATGCATAGATATTTCTTCTGTATGAAAAATATCTGCAAATAGTTCATCTACATCCAACTGATAATTTTCTCCATTATTTACTATTTTTTTATTCGTTCCTTTAATAGCAATAACTGTTGCAGTTTCTGCAGATAATGTCAGCTCACGCGAATGAGTTGAAATAACAAACCGAAACTCCGGAAATTTTTTTTCTAAAAAATTGAAAATCCGAGAAGAATAATTTTCAGACAAATATAAATCTAGTTCCTCTATAAAAATTATGGCCTTCTTTTGTTGTTCATCCGTATGTAAATTACTTTTAAAAAAAAGAAGTTCCAAAAATATACGAAGGACAGCTTGCATTCCATTTGGAAAATTTAATTCTTCATCTCCTTTCCCTTGAAGAGAACGCCCATTTTTTTTAATCTCAAGTTTTGCTTTTTGTGAAACAAGGAATCCCTCTTGGTTGTATTCCTTAATATCAATATTTAAATTGAAAAATTCTTTTATAAGTTCTTTCAATTCTATTTCATGCATCCAATATATAGATTCTATTTTTCCCATACCAAATGTATCTAATTTATTAAATTGATTATTGTCCATTCTTTGATTACGTATCTCAATATAATTAAATTCCTTTCTTTCACCAGAATAACCAATGTCTTTTAAATGAAATGTTCTATTTACAGAATCGATAAAATAAAATATGTTATTACTATCTTTTTTCAATTCCTTCATAGCCGAAGATAGTAACTCAGATTTTCCAGAAGTGTTTTCTCCTATTAAAATATAATTTCTATCGCTATTTTCCAATATATATTTTGTTACTTCATTAATCAATCTTCGAAAGCCTTTGGTAGACATAATTGAACCTCTCTTCTATTTCCATTCTTCCTGATGCATGACTTAAAATTGTGTTTTTATATTCATTTTTCTCTGTAATATCTCTAAAAACCTTTTCAGAAATATTACATTTATTTTCAAGCAAATTCCATGCTACAAAAAAAGAAACCAAACCAGAATTTTTGTTTTTTCCACTTGCATTTTCCATATTTCTAAAAAAAAGTTCCAACATGCATTTGTAGTTTTGTATCTGCTTATCCGAAAAAGTCTCTGTTTCTTTTGAAAACTGATCTAAAAAAATACTCATGTTTTCTTTATAATTATCAATTTTTATTTCTGTTCCTTGTAATTTCGTATAGTATGAAAATGCGCACATTCTCAAAAGTAGCTCAACATCTTTGCTTTTTTTGCTTTCCCTAGAATTAATACTTCCACCATAAAGCATCCGCCACTTCTGATTTTCTCTATTAAGATTAAAAAGCATAATATAAAATTTATTGTAGAATATACCATTTCTCAGCTCTTGATCTGAAAGCGGAGTTCCTCCGGTATTCAAATTGGCAAAAATTTTATGCAACATTGTATCACGATATTCTTCCTTATCAATGTCAATGCTAATTATCGTAAGTGTAAAATAATCTAACTGGCGTTTAACTTCCTTTGATAAATTACTATACGTTATCTCAACAGAATGTACATTTCCATCTTGATTTCTTATTTTCATAAAATATTGTTTTTCCTTCATTTCATAGTTTTTAAGCATCTCTGGAATGCTATGGTTGCGCTCCCCTACATTTCTTAAGTCTGCTGATGCATTTCTCTTTCTTTTAAAATATTGGCCTTTATAATATAAATACAAACTCAGAACTCTTTGCTGTCCATCTAAAATAACCAATTGATGTTCTTTATTTCTATAACAATATATTGGCGGTATTGGCATACCTCTTATAAATGATACAGCCAAATTTTCTACCTGTGTCTCCGTCCATCTATAAAAACGTTGAAATCCTGGAATAATATAATCCCCTTGTTCAATTCCTAGTATTAAGGAATTAAAAGAGATTTGAAGCATACTATTACGTACTAATGCATTATCCACAATATCATATTGATTCGCCTCTTCAAGTGCATTGCTGTCATCTTCCTCCTGTTCCCTTTCGTGCATTTCTTCAATTACATTTAAAAGCAACTCATGGATATTATCGACCTCTGTATCATCTAAACATACACTATTTTCTTGCAAAAGATATCTTACCGCTGCTAAAGCATTCGTATCTTTTTCTATTATTAAAAGAATTAACAAATCTTGAGACAATTTTAGTATATAAAGCCAATCACCCTCTCGGGCTTTTTCAATTGCGTCATTTCCTCCATAATACAACCTCCACTCCGAGCGAGTCGGATGCTTTTTTCTTGCATCATACAAACTTAATGTATCATTTGTTTTTATTCGCTCCGATTTTCCAATATATAACCAACTCGAATTGGTAAAATGTCTCTCATCACCTCCTAATAATTTTTTCATATCCTTGTTTACATTAAATTCATGCTGATTACTTCCCTCATTACAATCCACAGCTTTTAATTCTTTACTGCAAAATCCCTCTAAATATGATAATAACATTTCTCTTTCCATACTCTAATCTCCTAAATAATTTTTCATGATATATCATCTCTTTGATATTATTTACTATAAGATTTTTTACCACTTCATATTATTGTTTTCCACTATGCATACATCATAATAATATCACATTTATGATTTTTTTAATTATTTAAATATATCTAAATAGTTCTTATAATAGCATTAAAGCCTATTCTATTTGTTTTATATTATATACAATAATGTGCTCTCACTCTTATGCGCAAATAAAGTATTTTCAAATTATACTTCTCATATTCCTTCCATATATTAGTTTTTTACCAGTTCAACAAAGCGATTCATCACTTTTCGTTTTATAATTCTCAAATTATCATAGTTATGATAATTTTTTTCTAATATCTGTTTTTTTATAATATCTTGATCTAATGTACCTATATTTTCCGTATAATCTTCTAACAGTTTATCTGTAAATTCCGAAACAAATCGAATTTTATCTGATAGGCGTAAAGCTTGGAACTCATATGTCATATCAAATCTGGAAAACAAAGGCTCTGGAATAATTTTTTTGAAATTGCTACTATCTAAATTTGCTGTAAATATAATTATATATCCATCCAAGTCAATAACTTTTCCATCTAAATCTGTATATTGACCATCTTCAAGCATTTCATAAAAAAAAGTAAATATTGCTTCATCTGCCTTATCCAACTCGTCAATTACTATTATTTTTGACTTACTATAAGAAATTTTATTTGTCAATTCGCCTCCTTGTTCGCTTCCTATATATCCCTTAGGAGAACCAATCAAACTCCATAAAGAACCTTTGCCTGAATAATTTCCGAAATTAATTTTTATCAGTGACTCACCTGGGTACATCTCTCTTTGTAAAATTCTCCCTACTTCCGTTTTTCCAATTCCAGATTTGCCACATATTAACAAAGAAAACACTTTTTTTCTTCTCATTTTATGCAATAAAATGAATGCTTCTAACTGTTTTTTTAAGTCCTTTTTAAAATCGTCATGCCCATATAACTGTAACTCTAACTGTCCCATGACAGAATCAAATTCACGCTTATCACATTCAATAATAGAAAACTCTTTCGCTTCTTCTACTATTTTTTCGGTTGCCTCTTCAATCTTATCCACATTTTCAACCTCTTCCTCATTCTTATCAAAATAGTAACTAAACATATCACAAGCTTCATGCAAAAAAGTTTTTTCTACACAATAATCAATGTTATCTTCATTTGCTTCATTTAACGAATTTATCCAGCCCTCATATATAATTCGTAAGTCGGCTCTTACAAGGGCCGACATTACCATTGCTGTTATATCAATAACAAAATATTCAATGTCGTCTATCTTTGTATACTTCAAAGTAATATTTCGATCAATCAAATAAGATATCGGATACACCCCTTGTTTCTCCCCTTTAAATTCCTCTGTAAATTCATTAAGTTTATCCTTTTCGTAATATAATAATTTTTTCTTTTCCATGTTTTATTCCGCATTAATCTCCTGTATCACAGCAATAACATCTATAACTTCTTCAAATTCTTTTGTAAGCTTATGTTTATCATTTGCATTATCAACTGTTCTTTTTTCATTGTTCACAGAGGGTTGTAATTGATAATCCGTACCTGCATATAATTTCTCCCTCTTCTGCTCACTATTTTCCGAAAAAATTTTCTGTAGACTCAGTCTCTTTTCATATTGCCTCTTCCCCCTATAAATTCCAACAACCGTCACAGTTCCCACCTGCAAATCATATATATTATAAGAATTTTCAAAATCATTTTCGAAGGTCATAGGAATTGTCAATAAAAATTTTTCTTTACCAACACTACATCCCAACTCATACGCACAATCTTTCAATAAAGAATTTATCATTGCCGATAAATCAAGTTCAATTTTCATGTCATCTGAATTGCTACTAATTTTTGTATCCTTAAATGCTCCGTTTAAAATCATTTTGGTAACTGCATAGGAATCTTCCTCATTTAAAAGCTGTAAAGAAGCGTTCTTCAGCAAAATCAAATCACCTAAATTAATATTTGCTTTTTCCGTATATTTTTTTGCCTTTGCAATTATACTTGCAAGCATATTGGATTTTGTAGTTTTTACATCAAAATTCTCAAGTACCTTATTCTTTACTCCATTATGGGTTTCAGTATTTTGGGAAATTCCCAATTCACCTTTCACAGTTTCTAAATAATTTAAATTACTGTTAATGCCGATAACGGTCTGTTTGTCCATAGACATCTCTAATTGCTTCTCACTCGTTCCCCCTGTAACAATTTTATTATTTAAAAGCATTGCAATCTCATATACCTTTTCAGTATTTATGTAATATAAGCTAAATATTTTCTTTTCATGCTCTTGTTGATTCTCTTCATTCTTCATTACCACTGTAGCTGTTTTATGATTTATCAAGAAAAAAGCTAATGTAATTACATAAATTGTAATTTTAAAGTTTAGTGTAAATAACGTTTTATTTAATAGTAAAAGAATCAAGTATTCCATCGCTGCTATCGCTGAAACATAATATAATTCTTTTGTCCATACCTCTTCTTTAAAAAATATTTTTAATAATATTATCAGTGATATGGGAGCGATCAAAATATATGGTGAATAAAAATCTGAAATATTACAGATTTTTTTAATATCTAGTAAAATACATACCACTGAGAAAGACATCAATATTATTGTCATATAATCTTTCCAATTTTTTGCAATACAATCTTTAATTTTTTTCATGCACACTCTCCTCCATAGCGCCACACAATAACTATGATTTTACTTATTAATTTTTCTAAAAAATGTCGACATATATGGGCGATATATATTTCTTTTTTTCTCAATCACATTATCTTTTTCTTTTACTAATGTTCCCCTTGCATCTCTTGTCCAGTATCTATTAAAATGATCTCTAAAAGTAATTGATGAACTGAATACATGGTTCATCCCAAATCCATCAAATTCCATTTCAACAACATATTGACCTAACGGTAAAATATCAATACAAAGACATTGGTCTTCCCCTGATCCAATAGTTCCCTCATCATAAACATCATCAATAGATACAACCACCTCATAAATTGGATAATTCGAGGAATTATATATAACTATGCTTTGTTTTTCATACGAGTCATCAAGCCATGTTGAAGCCTTATTAGCCTGCTCTCTTTTCTGTCTCATTCTTTCTGTTATTATCTGATAACCCAAAGCAAAAAGTGCCACTATAGTTCCAAATGAACTAATTAAATTAATTAATGTATTTATTATTTCTATGTTTTTCAAAATTTCTCTATATTTACTAGATTATCAACAAAAACTATATAAATAATCATTTTTTTCTAATTATCGTCATTTACCGCCCTTAATCATTCATTTAAGCAAATAAAGCAATGCAAATTTCTCATGCATTTTTATACTCACAACTTCTTTTATTTCTAATCCAGTGATCCATAGTACCTCTCCAAATCTTCCCTCATCTGCCCCTTCACTCTCTCCCAATCCCCCTCACTCATCTTCGCCAGCAACGCATGATTCAGTGAGATCACTCCCAGGTCCTTCGAGTAGTACATAAATCTCTTTCTCTCGAACTTTTCAAAGGGATTGGTCAGCATGCTGCTCTTGATCATTTTCCGGTCTTTCAGAGTCTCGGCATTATAAGGGCAGCTGGGGCGATCCACCGGCAGTCCTTTATCGATCCTGTCCTGATAAAAGGCTATGTAATCTGTCAGCACATCCTCAATCTTCGCATCGCCTATCGTGTCCATATGATCGATAAAGGACAGCAGGAACGGCATTTTATAGGACAGTGAATAATCTCTTTCCTCCAGGAATGCAAAAAAGTCATCCCGAACGGTGTCATCGTTATGTTCCTGAATGTTCAGTTCTTTTCTGTATTTCTCTACATCCTCCGGGCTGAACAGGCTGATCTTCTTGCTGCCGAAGGGGAATTCCACCGTTGGTGTAATCTTCCCCTTACGGATCCAGCTGGTGATCGTTCCGGTATTGACGAAGTACTCTCTCGCCAGTTGTTCCTGACTGTAGTAATCCCCATACTTTTCTTCAAAGGTATGGATGTCCACTTCCACGATCCGTTCCACGCGCTCTGTGATGCCATCGATCTCGATCATCTGTCCCGGCAGATAATCCTGTCTGGTGATATCGCCGAATGGAACATACAATGAGTTTCCAAAAATAGCATGCATACTGCAGGGTCTCACCATGGCTCCGTATTCATCTACCACATCAATGACGAACACATTTTTCTTGATGGATGTCCGGCGCAAACCTCTGCCGATCTGTTGAAGATACAGCACCTTCGACAGCGTCGGGCGCGCCATAACGAGGATTCCGAGTTCCGGATAGTCCCAGCCTTCCGAGATCATATCGCAGGCACAGAGGAAACGTATCTTATGCTCCTTGAACTCCTGCATAACCTTCTCCGGATGTTTTGTATCTCCACTGTAATCCTGCGCCGAGATACCGGCTGCGTTCAGCAGGCGTGCCATCTCTTTGGTATGCGCCTTGTTGATACAGAAGATAATTCCCTGACGTTTTCCGGCATCTCCCTCTGTAAAATAATCCTTCAACACATTTACGATCAATTCATTTCGGGAAGTGACACGCACACTCTTCTCCAGATCCGCATTCACATAATCTTTTCCGTTAAAACGGACATGGCTCAGATCAATATTCGTCTCGATCCGGTAGACATTCGCTCTCGCCACAACTCCCTTCTCCATTGCATCCTTCAGAGAAAGCTCTGTTGTATAATTTCCGAAGATTTCTTCCAGTCTCTTTTTATCCGGACGCTGATCTGTCGCTGTCAATCCTACGAGGAATTCCGGCGCATAGTATTGGATCACCCGCTTTAACATCGGAGCCACCGCGTGGTGCGCCTCATCCACTACAATATAGGAATAATAATCCCTTGTTTTTTCATGGTAATGTCTTACCGCATAGCTGTAAGTCTTAATATCAATCCGGTCCTGCAACGGCTGCAGGTCTTTGTCGATTCTCCCTTTCCAGTCCGCAATGATATTTGTATTCGGTGCCAGGATCAAAGCCCGAAACTGCTCTCTTCCGGCTGCAAATTTCTGAATATCTTCTTCTACGATCCGGGATTTTCCCGCTGCAGTAGGTAATACAATGAGAAATGCACGAATCCCTTTTTCCCGCCGTTCCTCTATCTGCGCAAGGCTGATCTCCTGGTGCTCATACAGTTCCGTTTTACGTTCCAGCAGCAATCCCGCTTCCCGGAATCCGCTGGTATCTTTTCCCAGGTAAGACCGGATATCATCCTCGATACGATCCTTGAATCGGCAATCTTCCGTGGAAAAACGGTATAGCTTTAATCCCCACAATGCGCAGGTATTCTGCTTGCGCAATTGTTTGCGATAACCCTCTATTCCGATCAGCTGCGGATGGTGATAATGAATTCCGTTTTCCTCGATGGCCACTCTGCCGTCTGCGGTATCTACGAGATAATCGAGGAAATAATTGTTGCCGTCCTCATCGGATATCCTGAATTCTTTTTGCAGGTATTTCAATGCCCGCATACCGTAGACATCCGTGAAATTCTGTTCAAACAGCAGCTCCAGCGGTGATGAGTCCGCATGCTCTCCTCTTTCTGAAATCTTTTTGGAAAAATGTAACACTTCCTGTCTGCTTTTCTGCAGGCATTTTTCTATCGTTTCCGGATCAAATCCCAGGAATCGGAACAGTCTCCGGTATGTTCTCATATAATAGTTTTGTTTATCTGTGATCAGTGTATACGGAAAAATCTGCTCGCCTTCCCGGCAGGAGCAGATTTCATCATCAATAATGACCATGTCCACTCCATCATCATAAAAGCGGCTTACACCACCATTCGGGTAAGTCACTGTCTCCCGGAGGACATAGTTCGGATATGCAGTTAAGAATTGATCTTTTGCAGGAACAAATTCAGCCATTCTTCTTTCCTGTCAGGACGGACATCTTCTGTATGGAAGCTCCTCAGTTGTTGCAAACCGGTATGTTTTTTCAGCAGCTGCTCCAGTTTTTCTTCTGTGAAATCCAGAAAATATCTGCCGTTCCTTTCCCCTTCAAATACACCATACTTAAATGACATATACAAAATGCCCTGCGGTTTCAATGCGTTCTCGATCCTGTACAGCACTTCATCCAGTTCCCCATAGGATAAATGCAACAGCGACGAACACGCCCAGATACCGTCATACACTTCCGATGCATCCAGCTCTTGGAACAGCTGGCATTTCACCGGAATCCCCGTGTACTCTGATGCCAACGCGCACAGTTCCGCGGAGCCGTCTATCGCGTCTACCCGATAGCCATGCTCCAGGAAATATTTCGTGTCCCTTCCGGAGCCGCAGCCCAGGTCCAGGATCTTCGCCCCTGCAGGAAGCCCTTCTATAAATTCATCCTGCATTACATGAAAATCTACATTACGCGTGTTCTCCACAAAATCGGCGGCATTTTGATCATAATATTGAATTGTCTGATTCTTTTTACTTTTTTCGCTCATTTAAAAGTATCATAGCATATTTTCAGGAATACTGCAATCTATGTAAAATTGCTCCCTCTATTATATACATGACAATATGCGACAGAATCTTACAAACTTTTTTACGGAGGTTGCCACCGCGGGACGAGGGACGGCAGCTGCTCCCATTATGCCTCATCTTTCTCAAGGTATGCTTTGAGTTCTTCTAATTTGGTTTTTGTCAGGCTTTCACTGTAATGAAGCCCTTCATAAGTAGAATGAAGAACGGGGTATTTCTCCTTTGTTTTCAAAATATAGTGCTCGTTGATAAGCCATTCAATAATATTCTGGATGGTCTCTCTTGGTATCTCTTTTAACATGCCATATTCCGGCACCATTTCTAAGCCATTGTCCAGAATGCGTTTGCTATTTGCGCCACGAAGAATATCCGTCAACATGATAACACCATAATATCTTACCTTGCTGACATCCTGTAATGCCCTTAATACTGTATCCACAACATTATTCAGAATCCACCGCTTATATCTGACAGAGGCCGCCGTTGTTTTTTCGATTTCAACATAATCATCCGTTGAAACCTGTGTTACAGCTACTCTTTTCACTGGATTCTCTTTTTCTATCCTACTGATTGCTACGGGACTTTCCGTTACTATTTCCATCCGATATCCCATCTGATCATAGTAATACTTCATACCGATAGATTTATTGCACCCGGTTCCATTCGTCTTATAATTGGTACATCCCAGAAAATAGCCGTTCTCCTTACTTGACTTGACAACCAGATAACCATCTCTGCACTTATCACATTTCTGAATGCAAAGCTTCCCGGCCCTGTAATCATTTGTCATAAAGCCACAAATTTCCGGTTCATTAGTGCATATATACAGTCTAAGTCCATATGCTCGCTTGTATTTTAGCTGCATCGGATATCCGCATAGCGGACAGGATTTTTTCGCAATGCTTTGAGGCTTCTCCTCGTTCCAGTTTCCATGTAATACAACATTCTTATAATCTTTTTTCAGTTCCAAAAGGAATTCCGAAGGATTTTGTTCCGGTGCCACAAAAAACACCCTATTTTTGGTTCTCGTCATAGCCACATAAAATAATCTTCGTTCTTCTGCGTAATCTATCGACCTGTCCCCCTTAATTACAAAAGCCAGTACCGGATCATCTTCAATTTTTGACGGGAAACCATATGTTTCATTTTTACCGTTTACAATAATAACATCATCATATCCCAGTCCTTTTGATGAATGTGCTGTCATGAATGTTATATCCAGCTTTGGATATTTTACACTTTTTATTTTACTTCCACCCCGCACGAATTCAAAAAGCCCGGATTTTTCAAGATGGTCTCCATCAAATGCATATCTGCCAAGCAGTAAAATTGTCCCCGGCTGTCTGCCTTCCTGCTTTTTATACATTATCAACTGTGTAAGTGCGGTTTCTACGGCATGTGCAACTGCATAATTGGAACCACTTCTTCTATCTCCTTTTCGGCCTTTGGCCGTGCTATCATATGTATAAATAATAACTGGATCTGTGATATTTTTCGGAGATAATAAACGTTTCCTGATCTGTTCTGAATTTTTCTGAATAAAATTACCGGCAATATCAATAACTTCCTGGGAATTACGGTAAGTCTTAACAATTTTAAGCATTTTCGCATATCCCATTTTTTCGGAGAACTTCGTAAATAACGTAATATCTGATCCGCTAAAAGCATAAATAGACTGCCAGTCATCACCAACCGCAATGATCTTAGCATCTGTAACCTCCGATAAAGCCTTGGTCAGATCAAATCTCTGCCGGGAAATGTCCTGATATTCGTCGACAATAATATACTTAAAGCTTAGTTTTTGTTTCATCTCTTTTACTTCTCGTAAAAGTCTTGCCGACTCGTTGATCATGTCTTCAAAATCCACGGCCTTATTTTCTTTTAACCATCTATCATATTCCAGATAACAATCATGGCAAATTTCAAGGAATAATCGGCTTCTTACATTTTGTGTAGAATGATACATACGATTAAATTCTTCCGCATTGTAACCGTTCACCTTGAAGTTTGATATAAATCTGCAGATCAGATTAATCAACTTTCTGACATATCTGTTTTCTTCCCCTGCTACCAGCAGTTCCATAACTTCTTTGTTGGATCTGGGTTTGAGTTCAAATCCCTTTACTTCCAGAGCCTCTTGCAAATGCTCTGTTAAGGGCTTTCCATCATTGTAGACTGAAAAAGTATAAATCAAAGTAGTATCATGCTGTTTATGCAACTTTATCTTATCATTTATTGCCTTTTTATATTGTTCAAGTTCGTCCTGACTATATCTGTCGTTCTTCCCGTTTTCTGTAATTCCGAAATGTTCAATATAGGCAATTTTACCATTTTGATATATCACGAAATCCGGGGTATACGGCTTATGCGAATACTGTATGTTATACTGATAAATAGGTTCATACTCGTACTCGATATTATTCAAATATAAAAAATTGGCAATCTCTACTTCCTGATGCGATCTCAAAATTTCATTTTGAATTGTTACAGATTTTTTCGTTCTGGTATCTATGACCTCACGTTTAAAATCTTCCAAGTCACTTCTCATCGTGGAATAGTTGGCTTTCGCAATATTGTTAAAAAATCCGTTCAAATCATCGCCTTCATAGGGTGCATCAAAATAAGTCGCGAAAAACATGATGAGTTTATTGACTACACTCTCATTTTTCATCACAGATCCACGAAAATAGTCTCTGATTACAAAATATAGCTTAGAATTATCCACTATATTCAGTTTTTCCTCTGGTGAATTCTTATGAATAATCGCGTTTCCAGTAGAGTGAAATGTCGCTATAGGACATGGTACTCCCAAATCATCCTGTATTTTTTCTTTCAGTTCATTCACCGCCTTATTAGTGAATGAAACAACCAGAATCTGTGCAGGATCAATTCCTTTTTTGTCCACAAGATACTTTACCTTTGCAGCTACCGTTGTTGTCTTTCCCGCTCCGGCGCCGGCAATAACAAGACAATAATCCTCATCTGTAAGTACTACTTTTCTCTGATCCTCATCCAGTACAACTACCGGGTCTACTGCCTTAAGAACATTATCCAGATATTCTTTTTCCTCGACCATTGCTCTGGCAAGAAATTCCTCATTGTGGTCTTCAACATATGTCTCTGCATTATTGTAATAGTCAATAGCTTGTACAATTTCCTTTTCTTCCACACCATTAACATCGCAGAAATTCCCAAGCATACCGCTATCTGATAATACCTCAAAGAAACTTATGATTTTCTGATATTCATCTATATATTTCTTATAGTCACTTCTTGCAATGTATCTATCTTCTGCAAGTAATTTTTCCATGTGAGATGCAAATTCCATAAGTTTTATGCAATTCTCATTACGCGGAACATTCTTCACAGAACTTTTCGCTTTATTATCTATATCAACGTTGGACACATCTTTTTTTGATCCAAAAATTTTGCTGAGAAGTCCCATCATCTGTACCCCCACTATGATCATACTACTTGCTGTACATTATAACATTTTGAAATTGTTTACGCATTAACTTTCAGTAGAAAACCAAGGGGCCTAAATTTTCTATTTAAATTCCGCCTGCTTAAGTGGTAGATTTCCTTTTATTTGACTGAAAATATTATACATACTAATTTTCAGTAATCCTCTTTTGATTCCTTTATTATTAATTTAGCACAGTATATGTCATATAAGCCAGACTTTACTGTGCTAAATTAGCTTGCGAAATAACTATTTTCGACAATTATAAATAACTATTTCTAAACAAATTTTATTCTAATAAATATGCCATCCTCTCTCCTTACATTTACCGTTTTTCATTGAGCCATTCTCTTTCTCACTTAATGCAGCTTAGTTATCCCCTATTTGATCTAATTCTGTATTCTCAGTCAATATATTTCCCGCAAGAATAGTTTCTTTATTTTCTTGAATAAAATTCTCTATCTGTTGCAAATAATAATTTGGAATACCAAAATACTTTCTAGGATCCAATTGATAAATATAATCATTTTCAACATGATTAGTCTCATTAACAAACTTACATGCTGCTGGATATTTTTTTCTTAGTAATGACAGCGTTCCTTCTACCCTCTCAAAAAGTAACCTAATTGAGATAATTCTATGATATAAATCATCCGACGACATTGAACTAATCAAAATTTCTGTAGACGTTCCATTTATTAAATCAGTATACGATTTGTTCGGAATATATTGTGATACTTCTCTCATTCCCTGCTCAAGTACATCCGCAGATATCTCTTGGCCATCCTTATATATCGGATTTTGTCTTCCGTGAATTACATTTGAAAGAACTTCATAAATTGCTGATGTTCCGAATTCAGGCTTAGTTAATTCAACATATTTGCGCAAATTCACAATTTTAACAGCCATACTTGCATTTGAAGACATTACAATATCTTTGGTTAGTTCTACAGTATTTTTCAAATCATTCATCGTAATTGGCGATTCGCAAATCGATCCCTCAATATTCTGTATAAATGAAGCATGAACCGGCGTAATCAATCCATATCGCGTAAAGAAGTTTCCATGGACATAATCAATAATTGGTTGGAAATCATGTGTTAGCATCAATACTGTTTTCTCTTTAAAACTATCCTTTTTATTATCAAATAGCCTTCGAATAATTCCAAATTTCTTTTTTTCATCAAATGCCGATATTGGATCATCCAAAACAATGAGATCTGCATTATCACTAATTGCTTCAAACATAAACATAACAAGCGAAAATGCATTTTTCTCTCCCCAACTAAGTCGATTTTTAGGATCTACAACCATTTCCTTCTGAAATTCACAGGGAACTAAGTACGCTTTAGCATGCTTTTCTCCATCCTTTTCCAGACAAAAATTATAGGGAAATCCGGCAATTGTAAAAAACTGATTAATGTCATCCTGACGCTGAGCTATTAACTCATCAAGTTTCTTTTCGTGTTGCAAAAACAAGCCTTTTAATTGCCCTGTTTTTCCCTTTAATGCATTTATCTTATCTGAAACATGATAAATAAGTTTTTTTATTAAATCAGTCGCGTAAAATGATTGAAGTTGTCTTTCCTCAATCACTAATTCCGATAGACTTTGCTCTAAATTAACAAGTTGAGCATGCGTGACATTCATTGGTTTAAACATACAAATCTTTTCAATTTTTTTATACAGATAATCTGTTTCTTTTGCAAGCATTTGAAGTTCAGCATATAGTTCATCAGCCTTTGTATTATCGCCAATATATGATTCTAAAACATCTACGGCATCTGGCAAAATATATCCTTGATCAACTGCCTGTTGTACATATTCTAAAACAGCATTTGCTACCGACAATGCCGAATTTTTAAATACTTTTGATATAATCTCATTTTGACTCCTAATACTTGAAGGTAAAATATTTGTACAAAATGGGCAATCATTGCCACACATCTGTTTTATACCATCATTGCGCCATTTGGCCCATTTAGCAACGCTTGGTAAATCTCTACTATAAAATGGTTTATACGCTTTTAATTCTGAATAATGATTAAAGCCCCCTCCATTTCCATTAACAAATTCGGCAACACCCCCTCTTCGAGATACTGTTCCATCAGAGGCTTTTACTGCCGCAGTATATTGTGGCAAAAAAGTTCTTAGGTTATGAATCGCATCAATATTGTTAATCAAATCTTGCAACTCTTCAAGCATCCTTTCAATTTGTGCTGCTAGCGAATCGCATTTATCCGATTTAAGAAAAACCTGGAATGAATCATCAAGAAACTCATCTCCTTGAAACAAATAGGAATTCACATAATCCTCATTAAACACCTTCACCACATGGAAGTAAGGATTATCAACAGTTGGTTGACTATTGTCATCTGAGCCATATGGTTTAAGGTCTTTTAATCTATCTGTCTCATTATTCGCCTGGGCATATATCGCTTCACTTATCGTTGATTTTCCTGTTCCATTAGAACCATATTTTATATTTAATGATTTTTCAACAATTTCTATTGTAGCATCTGAAATACAATTGCAATTTTTAACCCGAATATACTTATCCATTTATGCTCCTTTCTGATCTAGCACCGAACATTATTAATCTCAATAATGTTTAAATTATTCTCTATTATATACATGGTGATTTTCGACAGAATCTTACAAAAAACTTTTTGGGCACACTTCGAAGTTGAGCTCAGTTTTCACTACTCAATTGCCAAAATAAATTCCATTATGAATAATAAAAAGTACCGGCATTGGTTTTTTCAACCAATGCCGGTACTTTCGTCTCTGCGGTTCCGGTCTCCTAAGTGGTATATCTTATTCTATTTTGACGCTTACTTTCTTTCCGGAAAACACTATTCCAAATTTCAAAATATCCTGAGTGCCATTTTCCTTCATTTCTACATCATATCTTTTCTTACCAATCTGGGCTAACGCTTCATCTGCAAGTTCTGAAAGTTCATCCGCACTCAGGTTCTTTTTCCACTTAAGCTCCATAAGGATTCCGGGATATCTGTCTTCCCTTGGGAATAGGCCAATGTCATATCGGCCATCTCCGGACTCTCTGTTTGACTTAATCTTATACTGATTATCCATCAAAGCAATTAACCCAAGAACTAATCCATGATAGAAACCCTCTGCTCCGGCATCATAGAAGCTGACTGATTTATCCATATATTCAGCAATTGCTTTCTGCAGGTTCTTATAATCATTCGCATAGAGACTTTCTGCAATCTTATTGGCTGTCGTTCTTGTGATTGCTCCAATCTGTAACAAGTGTGACAAAACCTCACTCTTGTATACAGCAGCTATTTCCCTATTTGGAATAGATACCTCACACAGATAAGAACCATCTGCCTGCAACTCTTTCTTTGGTGTTTTCAAATAACCAGCCACCAATAACAAGCTATAAATATTCGCCGGATCCTCAGAAAGAGATCTGTAAACGACATTCTGATCAATTCTTGCAATAACTCTTTCACCTTGCAGCAAAGAATAAAGTCTTTCTGTAATATCCTCCGTTGCCACCTTAAGGACATCTTCCAAAATTTCATTCTTTCCGGTATTTACCCAATAAGCCTGCGGAATACATCCCCTTGAAATATAATTGATTACAGACCACGGATTATAGATTTCTGTACTTCCAAATAAATATCCATCATACCAATCCTTAAGTTCCTCCTCTTTATCAAGAACTCCATAATACTTAAGCATTTCTCTCACTTCTGAAACTGTAAATCCAAAGAACTGATCATACTCTTCATCCATCACAGAATTCACAGTTAAATTATTCAAACCACTAAAGATACTTTCCTGAGCAATTCGAAGAATACCGGTCAGAAATCCATAAGTAAGATTCTTATTATCTTTAAAAGCTCCTGAGAAAAAGTTTCTCATAAACCCAATTATCTCATCGTAGAAGTCTTTGGAATAACCTTCCTGAATCGGCGTGTCATATTCATCAATAATAATGATTGGTGCTTTACCGTAATGCTTGGTAAGCATCTGAGACAGCTTCGCTAATGATGCAGTCAAATCAACTTCTGAAGCATCGCCGTTTATGATTTTTGCAAAATATGTCTTTTCATACTCTGCTATTCTTTCACTGGTCGCAAGCTCCTGATGTCTTCCAAACTCCTCCTGTAATAGATCTCTAATCTTATCGAGAGTTGCCTTCCAGGAATCAAACTTAACATCCTTGAAAGTAAGAAATACAACCGGATATTGCCCCTGCTGATTGCGGTATTCTTCACCGCATTGCCAAATTGCTTTATCCTCGAAATATTTACTTGTATTCTCCTCTGAAATCTCAAAAAAGACTCTGAGCATATCCATATTCAATGTCTTTCCGAAGCGCCTCGGTCTTGTAAACAAAGAAACCAATGGCTTCTGATCAAGGAATTCCTTAATCAACATCGTTTTATCTACATAGTAATAATCTGCCTGTGCTCTGACATAATCAGAAATGCCAATAGGTAATGGCTTTCTTGTAACTCCTGCTGAATGTCTGACATATTTCCCGGATGTGATTCTTCCATCAATTGGCTTCTTAGCATCATCTGGAATCTTCCACATTTTTCCTACCTTTATAGCACCATCAATCTTATTTTTTTTACAAAGGTCATTAACAGTACGTTCTGATAATCCCCATTCTGTCGCTATTTGTTTACAGTTCTTCATCTAATCAGGCTCCCATCACTTTACTGAAATTACGCATCTCCTTTCCGTATATTATACGCATTTTTCCGCAATATATCAATATCATTTTGATATATTGCGGAATCATATTGCTGTTTAAATGTAAGTTTGAGCTTTATCTGTCTTTTATTCTATCCATATCTTCCAACATATCTCTTAATATATTCTCCTGATACCCCGCCTTTTTCTTCTTTCTTACCTCTCTTGCCGTCTCGCGTAGAACAGGATTCTCTACAGCGTCCAGTTTTTTCATGGATATTTTCCCAATCTCTTCTTCCGAAAGACTTTTCGCATAATCCTCCTCCGACATTCTCCACACATGGATCCGGTCCCCATATTTTCTCCAGAGTCTGTCGGCAATCCGGATCCCGTCCGGATCGATGTCTCCGCTATAGTAGATATCCGCTCCACTATTCAGCAGAAAGGGAATCAGTTTCACAGCGGCGCTCCGCAGCTGGCCGGAAGTACATAGTAACGTCACATTCCTTTGTTCCAGATGCTTCAGCAAGTAGCTGAACACCATCTCATTTTCTACAATATAAACCTTATCTCCTGTCGGTTGTACCGCTGTCAGCTCCTGCAGATTTTCCATGGTGACAGCACAGGGCTCCTGTCGTCTGCAAAAGGTGTCATATGCCGGGTGCCAGTCACCGTCAACCTGTAATCGCAATCCATAGATATGCACGATAGAGGAAATATTATCCGGTACGATTCCGTTGGACAACAGTAATTCTCTCCACTGATGGGCATTTGCCGGATAATCTTCTTCCGTGGCATAACACATCCCGTGAACCAATAATTGTCCTCCGGTTGTTCCCTGATCAAAGTAATGGGGATTTCCAGATACTTCCGCGGAAAATACCGCCAGGGGATATTCCTCTTCCGTCTCTCGAATATCTTCCAGCAAAAGGATCGCCTTTCCCACAGTTTTCAACAGTTTTTCTGTCTTTTCTCTGTCCCTTCCATATTCTCTGATTACTGTCTGATAGCCATACTTTTTTTGAGAAAACATATCCTGTAGCCAGGAGACCGCAATGGAATCCGGACCTGTACACTCTGTCAGATAGCTCTCTACAGTTTCAAAAAAATCTGCCTTTCCCCGCTCTGCCTCCTTCTGTCTCTCCTGCGTGGTCAGCATTTTTCTGCCGAAATATGCTTCCAGTACTTGTTCAAAATCCACAGGAGCAAATTTTGTGTATTGCAATCCCTTTTCAAATTCCGCAAAAGGAAAACGTATGGTATTTTCATAAAATGTCTTTCCAAGTATCCCACCGATGGCTCTCCGCTCTTCTTCGGAAGTATTTTTCAGTGTAATGATCCCTGTTACTTTTCCGTAAGTTTTCCATTTCTTTTCAAATTCCGAAAAGCATCTCCGGTACGCAGAATTTCCTCTAAAATATTCCGCACATGCTTCATTATTGTTCATCTAAAATCCTCTCATGTCCGTTCCACGTATACCGGATCACCGATACCACCTGGGAGTTCTCCGGACGATGAAGTTCCGCAATCCGAAGGCCTTTGACCGTCTCAAAGCATCCCCACAGTGCCTGGGAATTCATGATATAGTCGAAATCCAGCTTATGAACCAGTTCAAACATACTTTTGATATTCTTGTCGTCGACACCGGCAAATGCCTCATCCAGTGCAATAATTCTGGGATGATCTTTATTGTCTGCCTTTTTATACTGTGCATTTACCGCTCCGAACAACGGCACATACATGGCCATTGCTTTTTCGCCTCCGCTGAAACGGTTAAATGCGGCATTTGTCAACGGCTTTTTCGTCTCTTCGCCGCGCCGGAAAAACATCTGGAATTCAAACCATTTCCGGTAATCCAGGGCATCTCTTACCAGTTCCATGTAATTGATGATCGTTCCCGTCTCTTCCAGTTTTGCCTTTTCTGCACGTATTTTACTGCGGAAATGCCCTGCTACTTTTTCAATATCATCCAGGGTAAGCAGCTCCCGGTCACGCAGAAGGATCTGCTCCAGATCCGCTGTATCCAGTTCTTTTTCGTTGTCAGCTTTGCAGGGCTTCCATTCCAGAGAAAAACGAAGTCCCATGGAGGTATCGATCTCCTGCATGAGCTTTGACATGTCTTTTGCCCACTTTCTGCTCTCTGCTATACGATCCGTAAGCTGCTGGCTGATCGTCTGGGATAGAATGTCTTCAAAAAGTTCCCGATCCTTTTTCTGTATCAGCAGTTCCGTCTCTTCGATTGCGGTCTTCAGAATATTGTAAAATTCCTCCAGGTATACCTTTTTCCCGTTCCAGGTAGAAATAATACGTACCCGCTTACGCACAGCATCGATGTCCCCCGTATCGCCGAAGCATTCTTCCATGGAAGTTCCGTAGCTTGCCAGACTTCCGTTATGTTTCAGATATACTGTATGCAATGCCTGTAGCAGTTCTCCGGGTTCTCTGTTCTTATCGCTTTCCCGCAATATTTTTACAGCTTCTCTGGCACATTCATAGACTGTCCGTCCTTCCCGGTTCAGAATCAGTTTCAGATCCAGTTCCTCTTCAAAATAGTTTCTGAGCGTGGTTTCTTCTATAATGTACTGTTGCAGCTTTTCTTTTTGTTCCGGCAGTTCTTTCTGTAATGTCTGTAACCTTTCTTTGAGGGTGGCTCCCAGAAGTTTCAGGTCCTCCAGTTCCTTGTCGATCTGCGAAAGTTCTTCCTTCAAACGTTTCAGCCGGTTTGCCTTTTCCAGCAATTCCGGACTCCTCAGATACTCTTCCAGCTGACGGATCTGAATCTCACTGGCTTTTGCCCGGGTGCTGTAAGTTCTTTTTTCCGTATAGGCTTCTTCCAGATTCTCCCGGTATTGCTCTATCCGTTCTTTTCTGTCCAGACAGCCGATCTGTTCCGTCTGTATATGCAGCAGTTCCTGCCTTGCGCTCTGCCATATCCTTCCATATTCTTCTGCTGCACCGCAGGCTTCCTCATAAGCCGCCACTGTTCTGCTATAGGGCAGCATTTTACAAGCTTTCAATACCTCCTGATATTGCCGGTTCTTCTGCTCGGAAAGTCTGTGTTCCTGATCCTGTTGTTTCAGATATTCGTTTTCCAACGTCTCCAGAATACGTTCCAGCTCCCGTTTCTCCGACAATGCGATCTGAATCTCCGAAAAGTCAGGAATCTCCTGATATTCCACCTGTAATCTGTCCATACGTCCCTGCAGTTGTGCAATTCCGGTGTTCCACTCTTCTATGGTCCTGCTGATGCTTTCTATCTGCTCCTGCAATTCCCGGATCTTTTGCTCTTTTCTCCGTTTTCTCGCCAGATATCCCACATATTCTGCCGCCTGCTTGTCCGCTTTACCGGCTAAGATTCCCTGCCGGAAGCTGCCATCTGCACCGAAACAGATTCCCTGTGTCTTTCCTTCCTCTTCATAAATATTGCTGAGGATTTCCAATACCGGAGTTCTTAATTCCTGCGGTAGATCGTCACTTACTGTCAATCCGGAAAAATGGCTGTTCCCCGGCCCGTCCGTCTGCAGGACAGCATCCAGGAACTCCGGATGGTCTGCTTTTATTTTCACAAAATCTTCCGGTGTCACCACCAGGGCATCCAACATTCCGGTCATTTGCATTTGTGCTTCCAGTCTCGCACAGGCACTCTCCTCCAGATCTTTGGCAAACTCTACCGTTCTGTAGAACGGAATGGCTGTGATTCCTGCCTGTGCCAGGGATACTCTGGATTTTTCGACTGTCTCATCCCGTTCTGGCTCCAGTTCCTGCTGTTCCTGCACCTTTTTAAGCTGTTCCCGGACATCTTTTAGGATTCCTTCCTGAATTTCCCTCTGATACTGTTTCTCATTCTTTGCGTCTGTAAGCTGTTGACGCTGTCTTTCATAATCTGCGCGGAAATCCCCCTGTATCTCCACGCCATCCGCTACGGTATCGTATCGTCTTGCTTTCTGCTCCGCCTGCAGGAGAACCTCACGTTCCGGATGCCATTCCTCAGATGTTTCCGCTCTGTGAAAGACTTCCGTGATCCATGCATCGATTCTGTCGGCCACCTGTTCTTCTGCCATCTCCAGCCGTTGCTCTTCCGCTGCTTTTTTCTTCTTCGTCTCCTCCAGTCGGCTGGCGGCTTCCTCGTATTGTCCGGATATCAATTCATATTGACTGAGTGCTGTTCTTCCTGTCGTCAGCTGATTTTTCCATATTTGCAGATGCTCCGCAATCTCGTCTCTTTCTTCATATTCCTCCAGTCCGATTTTCTCTTTTGCCTTCTCATGATGTTCCCATTGCAGAATTTCCTGTTGTTCTTCCAGATCTTCCCGCTTTTCCTTTAAAGTATCACGACGCAGTTCCAGCTGTTCCTCCAGCTTTTTCAGAACAATCTCTTCTTCCCGGATCCGCTCCCTGCCATCTTCGATCTTTTTCTCCCAGCGTTGCTCTCCATCCACAGCCTCCTGATGCTCTGCCTTTAATTTTTCCAGTTTCCGATCCGCATCTTCGAGTTCCGGATCCAGAAGAGCGTTGCGTTCCGTTTCTTTCAACTTTTTCTCTGCTGTAAGTCTCTCCGTATCCTGCACTGCCCGGTTCTGCTCTTCCAATGCCTCGCTCTGCCGCTGTTCCTGATCTGCCAATATTGCCTGTTCTTTCTCCACTTCCTGCTTCTTGCCCAGATAACCCTGCGCTTTCTTCGCAAGCATATATTGGTTATATCGGGTATATTCGTTGCGGATGATCTTCACATCATCGAAGGCGCGGTTGAGCATCTCCAGGCTGTCCTGGATCTCGTCCATTTTTTCCATGGCATCTACCATGGGCCGCAGCTCTTCGTCCGTCAAAGTCTGCAAGGAATCATTCAAAATATCATACACTTTGGTCGGTTTAAACTCTTTGGAAAGCTTGGGAGCGCGCACCTTCACCAGCAGTTTGATGAACTGCTCATACTGTTCTTCTTTTCGGAAACCGAAAATATATTGGTTGACATGCTTTTTGTATTCCGACGGACTGTCTGTGAAAAAATTGTCCTCCCCCAGTTCCGCCTTCATCTCCCGCTTATCCCGGGGAATTTTATTCGATCCCACTTCCTTATACAGCCACAGATCATATCCTACTCTGCGTCCGTCCAGAATCACGAAGCCCCAGAAATCCATCGGTTTCCCACGTTTTGCCTTCTGACCGATTCCTATGGTACGATATTCTCCGGAATCCTCTTTCCAAAATTCCAGAAACAGATAGCCGGTAGACTCCTCCTTGCCCTCTTCTCCCAGAAAATAATATTCCATCCGGCGGTCACTGGAGCCAAAAGGATCCAGGCGGCTCGGTGTACGGTCTCCATCCAGTACAAACGGGATAAAACTCTGTGTCGTAATAGATTTTCCGGATCCATTCTGTCCTCGGAGAAGGAGTTTTCCATCCTCGAATTCAAAGTCCTCTTCATCATATAACCAGAAATTTACAAAACCGATCCGGTTCATTTTCCAACGTTCACTCATTCTTCTCCGCCTCCTTTGTAGTCCGCCGGGTACTGCCCTGCCAGTCTCCCTACTGCCGGCAATATCACAATCTGATTCTCCCTGCGGTCAGCCATCATCCAGTCTTCCATATACTTCAAAATGGTTTCCACAAGCCTGTCTTCATCCATTTCGCCGTATTCCTTGCTCCATGCATCCTTCCATTTACGTCTGCTGCCCACGATGATATCCCTGAATGTCGATTCGGGCATGGCAATACATTCGTCTTCCTGTAATTCTATGTTTCCTTCTTCCAACCGCCTCTGTATCTCTGCACAGATCAGTAATACGCTTTCCGAAATCTGGGCCTCCCGGGGATGTACGGTTCCGTAGCAATCGTCTGCTTCCAAAGCAAAAAATGCTGCATTCCGGTAGATTTCCAGATTTCCTCCCATGTTTTCCCGCAGATATCTGCCGACCCATTGTCTCTGATTTTTCAAGTATAATGCATCAGCGTCCTCTGTACTGTCCCAGTAAAGTGCCGGGCAGACTGCCAGCTGCCGGTATACCCGGTTAATACGCCGTGATCCTCTGTTTTCCTCAAATTCCTCAAAATCTGTCTTTTCAAAATCCTTCCAGGATTCATATCCGGAAATGTCGGTAGTAAAGCTGCTGGTAAAATATTTCGAATAGCCTGTATTTTCATACAGTACTTCCTGCCCGGCTTCCTGGCTGAAGGATTCACTTTTTCCTTCATACACCCTGAGCATCTGCAGCCGTTCCATATACTGCAATACCCGGACCAGTGATTTTCTCTGTGTAAAGGAGGTCCAGTCCACCGGCATGTAATTTTTCAGTTGTGTCTCCACATAGTCGATCAGTTCCGACAGCAAAAACTGCCTGCCCTCCTCGGCATCCTCCAGATACATCAGCACCACACATAGTATGCAGTAGTCCCGAATGTCCGTAAACTCACTGATTCCCATAAATGCTTCTGCATGCGCCGGCCTCTTCTCCAGTTTTAACAGCTTCTCTGTATGTATCAGCTTCCATCCCAGTTGTTCTCTGATAAAACGTTGAAAGTTCGGAATATCCCGTTTTACTTTATAAAAAGTCTCCTTGTCACTGTCCCGGCAGATCCAGAATTTTTCCATTAAGGTTCTGATTTCATTCATTTTTATTTAAACTCCAATGTATAATCCGGCATTTTCAAGTCGCCATCTTCGCATTTCAGGACACAGCTGCCGTCTTTTCTCTTCAGCTGATACTCCTGTCCGTATTCCGTCCGCCCCGTCTTTTCTGAGCTCATATTGGCCTGAGCGATCCACTGCAGGAAAATGGCTCGTGTGTCTTCGGAAACCACTTCGTCAATCTCTGCAAACCGGATCTTCTGCTCCCTGATATACCGGAGTACCACTTCCTTCTGCTTCTGCGCCTGTCGCAGGTAGCTTTCCCGCTGTGCCATTTTTTCCAACGATTTATCGGCAAAACCTGTTCTGTCTTTTCTCTCACGATACCCTCTCGTGTGAGGCTTCAGCAAAAACATTGCCGGCTCTTCCTGATAAACACTGTTATTAATGCCATCCTCGTCTCTCGGAATATTAGTCTTATAATGCTCGATCTGCTGCACTCCGAAGACATGCGCCGACAATTTATGGGCTTCCTCCAGATCCTCACATTTCAAGAACAATTCCAGAAATTTTTTATAATCATCCTTTCGGCTGATGCCCCAGTTCTGAACCTGTACGATCAGGGCTGCATTTTGAATAATGTTGCGTATAATATCACTGGTGATCTTCAATACTTTTTTAGCTTCGCATTCCTGTCCCCGTCCGTCCACGAACCAGTTTTTCAGGGAATACCATTTTCCGTATACATTTTCCCGGATGCTAGGCTCGGCATTTCCATGTATTTCCAACAGTGCATGGGGAATATCCAGTTCACTTGCCACAACCCGCTCCAGAACCGTATTCTCCATGCACTCTGTATTCTTTTCCAGCAGCTGTTCCATCCGCTTGGAATGCCGCTGTAATTCCTGCACAAATTCATTCAGATATTTAATAAATTTGTCCTTATGAACCATGAATTCCACGGATTTCATCAACTTTTCTGTTTTCCCGGAATAGAAATCCCGCAGATAGTCCTGATAGTTCTGGTTGAGTCTCTTGAAATCTTCCTGTAATGTCTGCCACCATTCGTTCACCGTGCGAAGTTCCGCGTTTTCCATCTCCTCCGTCTCATCCAGACTTCTCTCCAGACGAACGAAAAAGTTTGTCGACAGATTTCCCGATTCCAGAAATAAATTTTCCAGGCGTACCGTCAGACGCTCGATCTCCACGGCATATTCCGACATGGTATAGCGATATTGCTTATTTTTATAGTCCGCTATCGTGTACACTTTTCCGGGATCCTGTATCGGTGTAAGATTTTTCCACTTTACAAGTGCTTCCAGATCCTGAACCAATTGTTCCATGGAATACAGTTCAAACGCGTCATCTTCTTTTAAAAATTGAAAGATATCCTCTTTATATAGCTGAAAATGCATCTTTTCATATTCCCGATAAAAGCACCTCATAATTTTTCGATATACAGGTGCATTCTGTACGGATAAATAGGAAGTTTCATTGATCTGTTCAAAATGATCCATCCGTTTGTTCCCCTCTCAAGTATCTTATTAAGTACTATTATCTATATTTTATGTCCTATTTTCAGTACTCTATTGTGTTGCCTAAATAAATGCAATCATATACAATGGCAATGTCACAATCCCCTCTTCGCTCACACCCATGTTGCCATCCACAAATTTGTATCCATAAGATATATCTTTGTTATTTTTCATCAACCATTTTAATGAATTTGCCCGGGTATTTCCGCTCTTGACTTCAATGGGAACCACGCTCCCGTCTTTTTGGATGATAACATCGATTTCTCTTTTCGTTGTCTCATTTTTATAGAAATAGATCTGATATCCCTTCTTATAAAGAGCATCCGCTATTGCACATTCATAGATACCACCTTTTGAATTTCCTGCTAATGTGTTTTCCACAATATGTTGCTTTAAAGAAAAGTCCTTCATCGCCATCAACAGTGATAAATCTGTTGTATACGCCCGGAAAAAGTCGTCTCTTGCATAATCATCCAGATCAAATCTGACATCTGTAACCAGTTTACATAATTGCACCATATCTGCCCGAAGCAGCCATTCCACACTTGAATAATATTTTTGTGCCCTTCCACCATGCTCGATTTCTTTATATTGAAATTTATGATTTTCCTTATCTAATAGCTGCTTTGCCAGTGAAAGATAGCACTTCTCTGCCTTCACCTTTTCTTCAGCGGTTGCATAATATGCTATGTCATATTGATATCCCTGTAAGAGACTTCTTTGGACCCTGTCAACTTCTCTGAAATCCTTCGTATCTATATACTTCTGTACCACTTCCGGCATACCGCCTGTTGCAACATACTGTCTGTAGTAATTCATCATCTGTGAATGAATTGCCTCCGGTATTACTGTCTTTAAATGCAGATACCCGCAAAGATTCCCTATCATTTCTTCGGAAATCCCAATTCCCCAAAGAAATTCTTCGAAATCCATCCCGTACATTCTCAGATAATCAACATACCCTACAGGATAGGAAGATGCTCGTTTATAGTCGATTCCCAGAAGTGATCCCGAGGTAATGACATCATATCTGTTGTCTGTTGCCCAGAACTTGAGCGATGTGATCGCTTCCTGACATTCCTGAATTTCATCCAGGAAAATCAAAGTTTTCCCGGGAACAATTTTCTTTTCCGGAAAACGAAAACGCATAGCCATAATCATATTGTCTACTGTCAGATCTCCAGCAAAAATATCCATTGCAGATGGCATCTGCTTAAAATTAATTTCAAGCAGTTCCTCAAAGTTCTCTTCCGCAAACCGCTCGATGATATATGTTTTCCCCGTTTGTCTGGCTCCCTGGACAACCAGGCATTTTTTGTCCTTTGTATCCAGCCAGTTTTTAATAAACGTTGTTGCTTTTCTTTTTAGCATAATACACCTCAAATTGATAGAATTTATTACAATTAATGTTTATTATCAACATTTTAGAACGATAAAATGTTTTACTTATCAACATTTCAGAAAATTATATCATTCTTTTTGAGCTTCGACAAGACGCAGATGCATACATATTATTATAAAAAACAGCTCATTCCATGTTCTTCCACATTTCATGAGCCATTTTTCCATATATTCCCACATTTTATAAACTTTTATTTATTTTCACTTGTGCCCGAGCAGTCTTCCTCCCCCATTGTAAACAAAGATTTCCCATTATAGCAATCTGGACTGAACAGTCCCTGCCTATGGGTGACTGGGGTAAATACCTTCGTCTCCCCTGGAGCGATCTCTTCATGATTGAAGATCAGGCTGTGTCCCCTTTGATTTTTGATCACGGCCTGCTTAATATTATCGGACCAGTTGTAGGTCTCCATGACATCACCGAATCCCTTCGGAAAATACCGGAAATCCAATGCGCAGGGATCTTCTTCGGTGGCATATTTCATGTATAATACGCTGTCCTGAAACATTCCGATGTGAACTCCCGGATTCACAATTCCCACAGCATCCCCGAGATGATATACCAATTTGCTTCCGCTGTGAACGCTGGACACTTCGATATAGACACAGTCCTCATATTTCCCGGCAATTTCGATCAGGCGCTGTTTCTCCTGTTCTTCCATCTGTGCAATCTCCCGCTGTCCTGTCTCCTGCAGAGCACGGATCTTTCTCACCATTTCATCCGCCGTATCCTCCGGCTCTCCCAGTGACATTTTTGCCGCCGCGGCAATGATCCGGTCCAGTGCATTTTCCGAAGTATCAAGACGGGCCAGTTCCTCCCGGTATTCCTGTACTACATTCCCATACGGTGATACCATCATATATTTCAGCGGGCAGTGATAGACCGTATTTCTGGTCTCATAGATCAGAACATCCTCTTCCAGAGAAGCCTTGACCAACGTGGATGTCGTGGCTACATAGACATTTCTTCCCAACCGTGGATGTACATCCGCAGTCCCCGACAGATTGTACTCTCCGTCATATACATAGGGCTCCCAGTTTCTCATCGTTACTTTTGCCTTTTCCATCCCGGATACCTCCTGTTTTTACTGAAAGTATACCAGATTCGGAGAATAATGTCATTCTACCGGTGGTTGATTTTTATATTCCGTATTTTTTTCTCAAAACAGCATATACTTTCTATTATTTATATGCAAGTCAATTTGTTGCATTTCTTGTCTTGCATGCAAGACAATATTTGTATATAATTGTTTCATATAAAGGAGATTTTCATATGAATCGAGACACACTGAAGCAAATAATGATCGACCAAAAAGAAAGCTACCTCAATAATCCCTTGATTCCCCGGAAGTATTTTCTAGAGGAGAATGTAAATTACTGTTTTGTGGGAATCAGAAGAACCGGTAAATCTTATATGATGTATCAGAAAATCCAATCTCTGATAGAAAAGGGGGTTCCCGTCTCCCAAATCGTATATGTCAATTTCGAGGACGAGCGTCTCCTGGAAATAACCTCCGACGATCTGAATATAATTTTGGAAATCGGAATAGAACTTTCCGGCACAGCCAATCGGCCTTACTTGTTTTTTGATGAAATTCAAAATATTGACGGATGGGAAAAGTTTGTCCGCAGAATGGCAGATATGAAATACCGGATAGATATCACGGGCAGTAACAGCAAAATGCTTAGTAATGAAATTGCTTCTACTCTGGGTGGGCGTTTTGTGATTCTTAATGTTTACCCCTATTCCTTTTCGGAATATCTTGTTGCTAATCACAAAGATAAAAATTATCTTAACGTGATCAGCACAAAAGACCGGGCAGAAGTTCTCAGTTTGTATCATGAATATATAACTTATGGAGCTTTCCCTGAGCTGGTCGATATCAGGAATAAACGAAGTTTTCTAAATAGCATTTATCAAACGGTGTATCTGGGGGATATTATCACAAGAAATAAGATTACAAATGATTTCGCAGTGAGACTGATTTTGAAAAAAATAGCAGAATCCGTTACCAAACCTTTATCTTTCAGCCGACTTACCAATATATTAAAAAACGCAGGAGCATCCCTGGGAAAACAAACCGTTATAAATTATGTTGGTTATATGACTGACTCCTATCTGCTTTTTACACTCCGGAATTATGCGGCAAAACTTATTGAAAAAGAAACCTCACCCAAATATTACTTCATGGATACCGGTCTTCTTGGTCTTATGCTGTTAGACTGTCAGTCCGCACAATTAGAAAATCTCGTAGCTATTGAACTGGTTCGTCGCTACGGAATAGAAAACGTTTATTTCTTCGAAAATAATGTTGAAATTGATTTCTATGTTCCCTCCGAGCAGCTTGCTATTCAGGTCAGTATGCAGATTCTTGACAACATTGATACGAAAGAAAGAGAAACCAAAGCTTTCACTAAACTCAAGAACTTTATTCCTGATATTACATGCCTTCTTATCACTAACAGTGAAGAAGCAGTTCTCGAATGCAATGACATTGTCATTGATGTTGTCCCTGCCTGGAAATGGCTGTTAGACGCAGCGGACACCTCCTCCCACTGATCACATGGCATCTTTCTAAATAAACCATAACCACCGGCTGGGCCGGTGGTTTTTTCTGCCCCTATAAGGGGCTGTTACCAGCACTGGGTGTTTATGATACACTAAAATTACCAGAAAAAAGCGTCAGAATTTCCTGAAATCAGCAAGGGATTTTCCTCAAAAAAGTCCGGCACCGCCGGTTGTTCAGGCACAGCCATCCAAGCTGGATCCGTTTAAGCCGGTTATCCAGGAGTGGCTGGAATCCGCGCCCACACGGTTGATATCCTTACCAGTACTCCTCTCCCCAGTACCTCGCCAGCACGCTCTCCATATTCGCTCTGCCCACTGGATTCGCGGTATGGATCTCCACAGGGTAAAAGGTCTCCCGCTCCGCCAGCCAGTCCAGTAGTTTGATGGCATCGCCGCCCTGACTTGCAAAATCTCCCAGGTCATGGTCGAGATCCAGCACCTCGATCTCGATGCCGTTTCTCTCCGCCTCCCTGATCAGTGTCTTGGCTTCATTCACGGATCTGGCGCTCTCATATCCCCAGGGTGCCGGGCGGAGATCATCTAACCATATTTTCATTCTTTCTTCCTCCTCGGTATATCTCCATCAACATTTTGTAATTTTTCACTTCCATTCCTGCAGGCTGTCGATCTCGGTCCCGCAATATTCACACACGCCTTTGGTCACATCAATATTGGCATCGCATTTGGGGCATTTGATCACGTGGATCCCGCTGTCCAGGGTCATGACTCTGTCGTTGTGGCTGAGGGAGAAGGTATCCTTCTGATATGCGGATGTGATCCGGCCACCTCGCAGATACACCAGTCTGACCTGTAACTCCACATCCACGCACAATATGCCGTTCTCCACATGCTCCTGCAGACCGGTGTAGTCCATAATGTCGTAATCAATGACATTCGGCCGGGAATAGTAGCGTCTGCCGGCTTCGTAGTTCAGGTTATTATAGAACCGCTTTTTGTCGATGCCGGTGCCGGTCCAGAATTCCTGCTGCCGACGGTTCTGTTTTTCTTTGTAGCGTCTGACTGGCCCCAGTACCGCATACGCATCGCACAGATAGAAAAAGTAATAGAGGATCATAGCCAGGATTGTGCTGTAGATGAAAATCTTGCCCACATCATAGCCATTGAAGGTCCTGGAGGTATTTATGATCCACAGGCTGCATAGCAGGAACGATATGATGTAGTCTACCACTCCCGTGACGATCCGGTAGACCGGGCTTTGCAATACCAGGTCATAATGGTGCTTGCTGCCCAGCTCCTTGTCTGCGTAGTCAATGTTAGAGGCCGCATCACAGCAGGGACAGCCGTTCACAAATTCCTTTACTTTGCCGGTAAAGCCGCAGTTTTCACAGGTATGCTGTGCCTCTTCATCCATTCCGGATACATAGGTATACTCCATGCGGGAATCGAAGATTTTCTCTGTATGGAGCAATTTCCCCTGCCGGAAATACTCTTTGCGGCAGCGGATACCACTGTGCACATCATCCTGACAGGTTCCGTCTGTGGACCGGTACCTCAGGGTGCCATCGACGATGTAGGTAGTCTTGATATTGACGCCGCTTTCTGTAAGCCTGCGCATTTGAAGTGTTTCGGATATGAATGCCATTGCTTTCGTGTCCTATCTGTTATTGTTGTTATTATTGTTGTTATTGTTATTATTGTTGTTGGAAGAGGAACCACCGCTGCTGCCGGAGCCTGAGGATGGTGTGTAATGGGGGAACACTTTGAATTCTGTCCGTGACAGCAGGATTCCATCAATGCTACTGTCGGTGCAGTTCGCCATGATCACCTTCTGGGTTGTTGCAGTATTCTGCCCGATGATGAGGGACAGATTCTGTCTGCCTCCCTTGATGAAAGCCTCCGGCTCCTGCTCCAGGAAATGATAGATTTCCCAAAGCTCCTCCTCTGTCACCTCATAATATTTCGTCAGTTCCACGCAACGCTTCATGCGGATCAGTTCTTCATAGGTCTGCGGTTCAAAATTCATGGAAAGCCTCCTTGTCATTTTTTTGATCCAGTGTCAGATAGTAAAATTCAATGTTCTGAAAGGGGAGATTGATGGCCTGTATATGGTAATAGGCATTATTTTCCTGCTTCCGGTAATGGCAGTCTCTCAGCTCCGTGGTGGTGCACAACAGATTGTTCGGGCTGCCCGTGGCATATTCCTTTGCATATTCGCGCAGGAGCCCGGAAATATCATATACATACCATTCTTCTTCGTTGTCCCCGGAATGGTCCAGCACCCCTTTATAAATCTGATGCGTGGCAATGTGCCGCTGCTTTGTTCTCCCTTCATCCCCGTAAGTCACGAGATCTCCGGACAACAGCATCAGGTACAATGCGTTGTTCTCCGGATAATCGCATTCTTCCTGCAGCATATGCTTTTTCATACGCAGCTTTACCGTACTGATGGGTGTCAGATATAGGATCTCCCTGGACTTCCTAAGGATCTGGGAGATCAGCGGATATCTGTCTCCATCCACGTCCAGTTCGAACACACCGCTGTCATAGATATATTTCAGCTTCGCATCTTGTGCAATGATCTGTTCCAGTGCAGGATATTCTGCGGATGTCTTGGCAGGCAGATACTTTTCCGGCTCCTCGAGGCGCATCTTCGTCACATATTCATATGTCGTCTCGTCAGCAGAAGCATCCGGGGCATAGCCGCGGTCCCGGTACATCTGCTGTTGCAGCAGGCAAGTGTAGCTTTTGCCGGAGCCATATACATTTTTCACAAAAGGGCAGCCCGTTTTGCACAGATACAGGTAAGCGCACCTCGCACATTCCTCGGGAAACGGTTGTCTGTTATGGTTTTGGAAAATCTTGCGTGCAGCGGTTTTCAAAATGGTGTCCACCGTGTCACGGTAGATATTACCGTAGTAAAAATCTTCGTTCTTCTGACCTCTGACACAGGAATAGATGTCTCCGTTACGCTCCAACAGGAAAAATTTCTCTCCGCAATTATCGCAGTTGGTGCAGTATTCCGGTCCGAACTCATCGAACCATGCACCGTTGACCCCGGCATCCAGATTGGTCCCGTCAAAAGCCTCGTGCATCCGCCGGTAAAAGATCAGCTGTTCCTCTTCACTCATGTGATGCAGCAGGCCACAGGAATTGTAGTCAAACCCTATCATGAAATTAAAATCATTCATGTCCAGGCATGTGTTACGGTCCAGGAATCTGATATCCTCGATGATCTGATCCAGCTGTTCGAAATGCTCCCGAAAGATTGTGGCAGATACTTTTTTCTTGTCAGGGATCTCCTCCAGCAGTCGGATATTATCCAGTATCCGTTCCAGTGTGCCCTCTCCGCCTTTGGTCACCCTGTATTTTTCATGCAGGGAAAGCGGCAGATCCAGGCTGCCCGATATGGACACGTTGAACTCCCGGATGGTCTCAATATGTCTGTCCAGTCCGTACAGGTTCGTCTTGATGTGGGGATGCCCCACCCTGAAGCCGGCATCTGTGATGAGTTCACGCATGTCCTGATAGTATCTGCTGATATATTGGATCAGGTCATGGAATTCCTGCTTTGGTAAAGTGGTCACCTCGCCGCCGTGCAGGGAAATATTAAAGGGCACCACATCCGCTTCACGGAATTTTGCGATGGCATATTGCAGGGTCTCCAGGCAATCTCCGCCCCGCAGGGTATCTACGGTGTGGTCCTCCAGATAACAGTACCGGCACTGCATGTTACATGCCATGGTCGGCACATATAACAAATGAATAAATTTAGTATTCATAGTAATCGATCCTTACAGGTGTCTCCTTGAAAGCACGTTCATTGACAGATACGCCCCGGGGCAGTGTGATCTCCCGCAGAGAATCACAGCACCGGAAGGCAGAAGACCCGATCTGCTGCAGCTTGCTGTCCGGGGAGATCACCACCTCCTCAAGACTGGTATTTCCATAAAACGCGTGTCCGCCGATCCTGGTCACGTTATCCGGGATCTCTATGCGCAGCAGGCTGCTGCATTCTTCGAAGGTGTTGCCGCGGATCTCCGTCAGTCCCGCCGGAAGATTTACCTCCTCCAGGCTGCTGCAACGGTAAAAAGCTTCCCCGCCCAGATACGTCAGATTCTTCGGCAATGTGACACGTTCCAGACTTCTGCAGTTTTTAAATGCCTGTCCACGGATCTCCGTAATGCTGTCCGGCAGCGTTACTTCTGTTAAAAAGGGCATATTGGAAAAGGTGTTGCCGCGCAGGCCCACTACTTTCTCCCCCTGATAGGTATCGGGGATGGTCGCTGTAGTCATATTCGTCAGACCATAGACATAAAAGCGTACATAATATCCGTCATCTGCATGCTCATAGAAGATCCTGGGCTTACTGAACAGCAGCAGCGAGCCTGCAACAGCCACCGCTATGAGCGCCCATTTTAACTTTTTGCTGTAATCCGGCACCATGGATGCCTTCACATTCATGACAATATTCGAGATTTTCTCCTGGGATCTGGATCGGATCTCCTTTTTCAAATATTTTATCAGTTGGTAGCGACTGGTCAAAAATGCATATACCACCAGGATCAGGAGTCCGATCACATAGGTTTTCATCGGAAAATGAAAGAAAAACAAAGATATGTATACGAATAACAGAACCGCCAAAATGGCATTCAGTATATTTTTTCTGCGCAGCATATCCTCCGGGATCAGATTCTGTTCTTCCGTGATCCCGGCACGCTGCATTTCACGTTTTATAAACCCTTCGACACAATCCTCCTCGGACATGGCAAACAGCGGATCAAAATCCTCTGCATGCACTATCCTTTTCTCAGAAAGCGGCTCTGACGGTGTGGTCCCGCCTGTTACCGTTTCGTCAGCTGCCGATGCATTGATCACTGTCTCAGCTGCTGTCTGTACCTTTTCCTCCATAGATAAAGTCATTCCCATACCGTTATTTTCCCTTCTTTTCTACTGTGCATAGCATCTTTTTAGTCTCCAAAAGACTACGATACTCTTCCATTTCGCGATTCTGTCGTTTAGTATTCATGACTTAACAGGAAGTCCGCTATATGCATCGTCTTGATGCCCTCGTAGTTTCCTCCCGAGAACTCATCTGTTGTGAGAACATATTTGGGGTAGTTGTCGCGGATTTCCAACAACCGGTCGTATTCCCGTTTTTCTGTTTTCAGAGAATGAAGCTCCTGCGTCACCTGCACATAGAGCTTTTCATTTTGCCGTACTGCGACAAAGTCGATCTCGCTGCTGCCGGATTTGCCGACATTGACGGTATACCCTCTGCGGCAAAGCTCCAAGTACACGACATTCTCTAAACTGGATGCCACGCTGTCAGCGTTATAGCCGAGAACGCTGTACCGCAGGGCGGTATCGGCAAGATAGAATTTCTCCTGTGTTTTCAGGATCTCCTTGCCCTGTAAATCAAAGCGGGAGCATCGATGGAGCAGGTACGCCTTCTCCAGCTTCTCCAAGTAACTATAAACTGTTTCATTGTCCAACGCTCGGTGTTCCGCTTTCAGGTAATCCGAAATGGACTTTGCCGAGAAGGTATTGCCCACATTGTTGAAGGTGTACTTGACCACTCGTTCCAACTGGTCGATCTTCCGCACCTGATTGCGCTTAACAATATCCGAGAAGATCGTAGAGTTGTAAATATCACGCACGATAGTGTAGACCTCGTCCTGAGAAAACTCCTGCAAATGCGTTGCCGGGAAACCGCCCAAGCGTACATAGTCAGCAAGCTCCGTCTTCGGCTCTCCAACCTCGGTATATTGGCTTTTGAACATCAGGTACTCGTCAAAGGACAAAGTGAAGATGCGGAAAGATACATATCGTCCCGTCAGATAGGTTGAAATCTCAGAGGACATCATGTGAGAGTTGGAACCTGTCACATACAGGTCAACATCAAAGTCAGATGCCAGCGAATTGACGACCTTTTCCCAGCCCTTGATTTCCTGAACCTCATCGAGAAACAGGTAAGTTTTTCCATCGGGCGAAAGACGCTCTTTAAGCTGTGCGTACATCTGCTTTGCCGTCATATCCTCATATTCCATTGAGTCATAGCGGCAACTGACAATGCGCTCCTTCGGAATGTTATGCTGCGTTTCCAATCTCTCCATAATCATTTTCAGGATCGTTGACTTTCCGCAACGACGTACTCCCGTAAGGATTTTTACAAATGGCGTATCCACATAAGCCATGATCTTCTCTACATACAAAGGTCTGTAAATCATCGTGACCACCTCCGTTTGTAGATAGTATATCGCAATTCGTTCCAAAAGGCAATTTGTTTTGCGATTACAAACCGCAAAACTTATATCTCTTCATGATTATTCGCTCCTTTCGCTAGTCCTAAAATGTATAAGCAAAACTAAACTTCGCAAAAAATCGGCATCAAATCCATTTCTGAATTCAACACCGATTCTCTGCTTTTCCTTTTTTCTGTTGTAAGTCTTTCCACTCGGAACTGATCTTGTGACCGGATTCAGTTCTCCCCATGTTGTTCGCTGCTTAGCATAATATTCCCTCTGCGCTTTCTTACTTCTTTTATCAAGCGTTACATATTGCTTCATTTTCTCATCCTCGCTTTCGTGTCTTCTTCAATCATCTTTGCAATTTCACCACAGGCGGCAGGATAATCTTTATGTCCCAGTAAGAGCATTTTATCTTTAAGTCGTTCTAGAGCTTCCTCAAATCTTGCGACGTCCCTCTTTAGCACCTTACAGAATACAATGCAGTACGCCGAACCATCCTTGACCATCTCTCCCTTAAATTTCATAGTTATCTTATTCTGCACAAACAATTGATCCGCCAGATAAGAACTATGATCTACATAAGCATAAGGAACCGCAAATAACGAAAAATCACTCATTTTCCAATAATTCTTCATTCTCATCATCTCCAACATAAAGATAGCTGCAGAAGATCCGAAGACCTCCCACAGCCTGTGCTTATAACCGAACCTCCACACGCAGTTTCCTGCAGGTTTTCTACAAGGCCGCTGTTAAGAAATCTTGCATCAGATTTTAAAACCTACAATGAACATAAACCGATAACACATAACCCATAACAGACATACCCTTACCATAAACAAAAACTTCTGGGATCACCATCAATCTCATAAAGCCTTGTACGGAAAAATTCTTAGATGTCTACTTCAAACTGTACTGTTTGATTGTACTTATCAAGAGCCATCTGCATTTCCATAATGGTCTTGGATACAGTCTCATACTCCTTCTTAATCAGCTCCAAGTCATAGTTAATATACCTATATTCCGGAACCGTATTTCTGGACATATAAGAGCGCTGCTCCTCTCTGGCTTTTGGTAGCTGCTTACGCATCTGATCAAGCACTGATTTTCTCTTGTTCAGCTGAGCCATCTTTATAAGAATTGTATCAATGCTCATTTCTGCATCGCCCACCTGAACCTTTTCATTAGAATTGGTTACATTAAGCGCATGCTTGATAATTGCAATTTTCTCATCAAGAGATGTAATAGTAGCTGCAACCTCCGTATAATCATATTCTGGTACGACAGGTTCCTCATTGATAGCTGCAACATAGGTACTGGATGTTGCCTCTTTGTTTACCCAGAAGGCCTTATCTTCTTCCAGGCTCTTAAGCATTTTATTTGCATATGCTGATGTCATTGTCTGCATTTCCTTACGACCTCCATTTTCTTTTGTTTTTTGTTCTGATATTAGCTTAATGCATGACAGATGCTTTGTCATTGTACCAACGGTTTAATACCATAGAAAATCCGCAGTCAGGTTTTCTATGGTCATGAATAATTCCCCATAAACGAACAACATCCCCGTCAACGACGAGGATATCTTCAATACTGGTATGCAGTAATCTGCTTAAGATTACAAAATTGTCTAAGCTCGGCAATGATCTACCGGAAATCCATTTGTAGATTGCCTGCGGATTCTCAAATCCCATAGCATTCTGCACATCTTTCACAGTATAACCATTTTCCATGAGCAGTTTCTTAATTTGCTTCCCTGTCTCCTTTTGCTGGATTGCCAAATACATTGGTTCCATCTCTTTGTACCTCCGCAATTTTCTTCCATCCCGAATCACAATCTCTATTTGTAGACTTACATTATATCGGATGTATTCACAAAATGCATTAAACTTTTAGTTTAAAATGTCTGTGCGAGCTTCCCTATACTCACTCCCTGTTACAGTACCTTGCAAGTTCTCATTGCTGCAGATTTTTTACACGCCATAGGCTCGTAATAATCAGGATTCGCAATTTATGTATAGAGGGGATTAGTGGAGTCCATCTTGTTTCCCGGATATCGCTGCCGTGAGCTCTTTATGGTTACTAACGCTTAATCATATTCCCTATGGCAATATAATCTCACCAACCTGCTCTACTCTATGAGATTAATAGATCGCAGCCTTACTTTAACGTCCTGCCGGGTCATTTACAGCAACTCGCAGACTTCCACTTCTTTCAGTGCGGACGGGTTTATAGTTTTCCTTCTAAAGATTAAGCTTAACAGAATCTCCTCATACTTGCATTTAACCAATAGTTTAATTGCTATCGTATTCATCTTTTATCTTAAAAATGATACTCATCCTTAACACCTAACAACTGGCTCCATCTTGCAGAAATCAGCTTAGCATAATATATATCTGCCAATCCATATGCCCCCAGGGAATACGCATCGTTGAACTCTACGAGTAATGTCCTGCCATCTTTAGTTACACAGATATCCATACTGCAAGCCATAGGCCTATCTTCCCAAGAAACAAAACTTTCCATCATAGAATTAAGCACCTGCGCGTCATAATGATATAAATAACCCTTCCTTGACTTATCAATTATCATGCCATATGGGCGCACATCAATTATCTCATCATATGTAATAAAGCAACGCCATTCTGCAGCGATATCTAATGATTCGCTTACCAATACCTCATAATCTTCAGCATGATTACCGCAGCCCATAAGATCTTTTATACTGGAAATTGTCTTGCCGGTAAAAGCCTTGCTTCTTACTGCTGGTTTCACAAAATATCCCGCCGACCACTTGTTCTCATCTCTTGAAATACTGTTGATTGTATCTTTCCATATTTTCCTTCCCAGAAATGGCTTAAGCACATCTGGATAATCAGGAATATGCGGTGTCACCCCAAACTTGTTAAACAGTACATTGCACTGATCAATATAATCCAAGGCAATATCTTCACGCTTAAAATCATCATAGATATCATCTATCAAATGGTAAGGAACTATTTCCGCAGCCATCTCTCTGAAACCAAACATAGCTGAAGCGAAATTATGATTGTGAGGTATCTCCATTTTCATTTCATTGTCATATTTTGTTTTTAAATATACCTTTCCCATAATAATCACCTGTTAAATATAATAGCGTTTGCGGAAGAGCGCTATGTGCCAGTGGCACCTTAAGCCAACTCGGACACGCAAACATAAGTGGGCAGGGCCAGACTCGAACTGGCGTAGACCGAAGTCGGCGGATTTACAGTCCGCTGCAATTGCCACTATGCGACCTACCCATAAGTGATCCCCGCCGGACTTGAACCGAACATTTTAGCCTTGAAAGGGCTATCTGTTTATTCACTTTTCATGCGCTAATCTGCTTTGTTCTATTTACATCGATTACGATAATCTCATCCATCGGAACATCCAGCACTGCTGCCAGTACAACCAGATTATCGATTGTAGGCATGGCAGTTCCGTGCTGCCACTTGTAGATAGCCTGAGGAGTCGCAAATCCAAAGATATCCTGCAGGTCTCTTACAGTCAGACCTGTTGCCTCTCTCAGTCTCATGATATTCCTTCCGGTAGCTACCATATCGATGGTAGGCATAGTAAACATTTCTTCCTCCGTTTCTGCTTCTGCAGGTGAAGGAAGAATGCCCTCCACCTTAATCAGAAGCCTTATAATTGTATATAGGTTTCATCACATCGATTACATCTACAGACTCTCGGATCACATCAATGATGTCCTCCAGACTCTTGTATGCCATCGGTGCCTCGTCCAATGTATTTTCATTAATCGAAGTGGTATAAATACCCTTCATTGTCTCTCGGTATTCGTCCATGCTAAGATTTGCTTTCGCCTTTGTTCTGGACATAAGTCGTCCTGCTCCGTGAGGTGCAGAATAATTCCACTCGGGATTTCCTTTTCCAACAGCAAGCACACTTCCATCTCTCATATTTATTGGAATCAGCACTTTCTCTCCACTATGGGCTGCTATTGCGCCCTTTCTCAAAATCATTTCATCTGTATCAATATAATTATGAATTGTATGGAAGGCTTCTCTGCCAGCCATCCCGGTTCTCTCCAGAATAATCTCAGCCATTTTTTCTCTGCTTCGTCTTGCAAAAGCCTGGCAGATTTCAACATCGTGAAGGTAGTCCTCAAGATATTTTCCTGATAAGTAGCACAGGTCTTCAGGCATACTTGTCTCAAACTCATATACCTGCCAGTGAAGCTGTTTTAACGCATCCTGAATCTCACTTCTACGTCCCTGCTCCTTATAGGTTCTGATAATCTCATCACGCTTCTCAAGATAGTCCCCATAGCCTCTGTCTAGGTTAATCGCCAGCTTCTGATAAAGCTCTGCAACCTGCTTACCCAGATTACGTGAGCCTGAATGAATCACAAGATATTTGGTTCCATCACCCGCTTCATCTATCTCTATAAAGTGGTTACCACCACCAAGGGTTCCAAGTGAACGCTCTAATCTCTTTGTGTCCTTCAGTTCTCTGTAGCAAGCAAGTTCTGTCAAATCAAATCTCTCCTGGCGACCTTCCCACACGTTCATTCCCGATGGAATAAAATGTGCAGCCTCATCAACCTTTACAAAATCAATATCAACCTTGCCTAAGTTCACGGTATACATACCGCATCCGATATCAACACCCACTACATTTGGAACAGCCTTATCAGTAATTGTCATTGTGGTTCCAATAGTGCAGCCTTTACCGGAATGAACATCAGGCATGATTCTTATTCTTGATCCTTCCGTCATCGGATAATCACACATACGTCTGATTTGTTCTATCGCTTCATCCTCTACTACTCTTGCATAGCAGATGGCTGTATTTATTTTTCCTTTGATTTCAATTAAATCCATGCTTCTCTTACCTCATTTCTGTGATATTTATCAGGTACTCTGCCATTGAGCTAACGGAGCATAACGCAGAACTACCTTACCAATTAGGCTTATATCTGCAAAAAAATACCGCCTACCATGTGCATCCACACAAGATAAGCGGTTCAAAATCTATGTATCCGGTTGTCCTCTCCTGTCCCTACGACAGGTCTACATCCATCACCACAGCATTCCCTTCAAGCTTATTCTTATCTGAATACACAAAGCTAAAGCCCCACTCTTTTTCATATCGAGTGCTGCATTTTTTCAAACTTTCCAAATATAAATAACTTGATCGAATAGCTGTGAACATTCTTTTTTCCTTTCCCAGACCCATCGCTTCGGATCCGCTTTTCTTTCTTTGTTATCGACAGAATACCACAGCAACATTAGTTTGTCATTATACTTGTGGTATAACTTCGACGCATCATAGTGCAATCAGCCTAGTCTGAAGTACTTTGGCTATCTCTGCCAGACCGCTGGCTCTCATCTCCTTCTGATCATTCTCGTAGTAGGAGATTATAGACTTCTCTACATATAATGCTTCATCAAAATCTTCCCTGGTTGCCTTTGGATCTCCTAAAAATTCAAGATCAACCGGTTCACTACTGTTAATTGTTTGCATTTTCCTTGTTCTTTGGAATTTTTTACCATACTCTGCGCTCTCAGTCTTCCTTCTCCCCGTCTTCCTCCCCCATTGTAAACAAAGATTTCCCGTTATAGCAGTCCGGGCTGAACAGTCCCTGCTTATGGGTATCCGGGGTAAATACCTTGGTCTCCCCGGGAGCGATTTCCTCATGATTGAAGATCAGGCTGTGTCCCTTTTGATTTTTGATCACCGCCTGCTTAATATTATCGGACCAGCTGTAGGTCTCCATGACATCACCGAATCCCTTCGGAAAATACCGGAAATCCAATGCGCAGGGATCTTCTTCGGTGGCATATTTCATGTATAATACGCTGTCCTGAAACATTCCGATGTGAACTCCCGGATTCACAATTCCCACAGCATCCCCGAGATGATATACCAATTTGCTTCCGCTGTGAACGCTGGACACTTCGATATAGACACAGTCCTCATATTTCCCGGCAATTTCGATCAGGCGCTGTTTCTCCTGTTCTTCCATCTGTGCAATCTCCCGCTGTCCTGTCTCCTGCAGAGCACGGATCTTTCTCACCATTTCATCCGCCGTATCCTCCGGCTCTCCCAGTGACATTTTTGCCGCCGCGGCAATGATCCGGTCCAGTGCATTTTCCGAAGTATCAAGACGGGCCAGTTCCTCCCGGTATTCCTGTACTACATTCCCATACGGTGATACCATCATATATTTCAGCGGGCAGTGATAGACCGTATTTCTGGTCTCATAGATCAGAACATCCTCTTCCAGAGAAGCCTTGACCAACGTGGATGTCGTGGCTACATAGACATTTCTTCCCAACCGTGGATGTACATCCGCAGTCCCCGACAGATTGTACTCTCCGTCATATACATAGGGCTCCCAGTTTCTCATCGTTACTTTTGCCTTTTCCATCCCGGATACCTCCTGTTTTTACTGAAAGTATACCAGATTCGGAGAATAATGTCATTCTACCGGTGGTTGATTTTTGTATACAGAGCAATTTATTAAAAAATGCGCCAGAAGACTTATCTGCCTTCTGGCGCATTCATTATTTTTCTCTTAGTACAGCTTCGCGCCTGCCGGAATATGGTTGTCCACCATGAGCAGGTTCAGCTTCTCTTCGCCGTTCTCCTCGCATACTGCGGACAGCAGCATACCACAGGACTCAATGCCCATCATGGCTCTGGGGGGCAGGTTGGTGATGGCGATCAGTGTCTTTCCAACCAGTTCTTCCGGCTCATAGTAAGCGTGGATACCGGAGAGGATGGTGCGGTCGGTGCCGGTGCCGTCATCCAGAGTGAACTGTAACAGCTTCTTGGACTTGGGTACTGCCACGCACTCTTTTACCTTAACAGCTCTGAAATCGGACTTGCTGTTCGGAGTGAAGAATCCGTTGTTATCACCGGCGGTCTGGGCACCTTCTGCCTTGCCGTCAGCTTTCTTGGAAGCGCTACTGTCTAAGCTCTTCATTGTCGGGATTGGATTGGTCAGTTCTTACGTCCTATTCCGTCTTTGTCCCCTTGGCTCCGTCCAAATGCATTTCAGGGTCTTTGAGGATTGCCGTCCTGTTCCGTGCTAATGTCTTAGCGTGTGGTACTGGGATGTCCTTGTGTCCCATCACCGTCTGAATGACCTTGAGATTCGTTTCGTTCTCGCAAAGCCTGGTACAGAAAGTATTCACTTCTTATAATGTTTCCCTGAAATAAGGGACTGTTCTGCTTTCCAGTAACTTCTTGATATCACCGATCAGATTCTTCACTGTCTGATAAGCCAAGTCTCTGTCCTCCGCAATCTCCAGCATCTTGCGTTCCTTATTGATAAAGGTAAATACGATGTCATGCTCCTTCGTCGGAAGGGCCTTGAGAGCTGAGTCAAAGACTTCAAATTCCCGTCTCATCATATGGATCGTGAGAATATCATGTTTGTGCTTTTCCGGAGTATCCGTCTCCTTCAGGATGTTACCGGAGAAATTGCATTCCTCAATGGCATCCCGAATCATGATATGCTCGATGGTCTTTGCAGCTGTAGGATCGCTGAGATGGCTTGTCTAAACCCTAACGCCCAGATCATCGTCATTCTTCTTCCGCCTGTTGTATTCCACTTCAAAAAGGATCCGATTAAACAACCCTGTTTCGTAACAGTCTACCAACTGAGGAAATACGCTGTAGTTCTTGTAGATCAGTAGGAAGCGTCATGCGGATTTGAATTACCGTAGGCTTCCACCAGTTTTTCTTCTGTAATGCACATGTTCGCACCTCCATAACATTTCTTGGAGGTTAGGCTTGTCGGCTTGCGTCACCTCTTGCTTACATATGTCATTCTACGGAACACCACGGAATAAATCGTTCGTCAAACGGTCAACTTCTGTTGACCGGTAGTCAACTCAAAAAAGTAAAAAAGAAAAGAC